>Ga0310786_10001233_pt1 | contig 41153 bp, 29 predicted proteins | sample AusTroGonzalo_MG_FD_203881 | JGI IMG/M metagenome (GOLD analysis project Ga0310786, IMG submission 203881) | Bovine rumen microbial communities from tropical cattle in Woodstock, Queensland, Australia - Gonzalo_03 (v2) (version 2) | ecosystem: Host-associated > Mammals > Digestive system >... | reverse complement strand
TTTGAGCAACAAGACTGTCGATGGCGGCAATCGCCATAGGTCGGAGCTCCACCCTTGAGCATGTATTCTCGGGACTACGTCGCATCTCGTCGATGGTCTCTTCTACAAGATAGTTGAAGTAGTCGTAGGTGTTGAAATAGGTCTTGTTCTTGATGAGCGGGCGACCCTGTTTCAGGTTTTGGATTTCCAAGTCGTAAACCCTATCGAGGGTGATGGAGTCGTGGCGGGCATTACATTCCAACAGAAAATTCCATGTACGGTCGGCACGTATCTGGCGCTCGGTCAAGAAGTCATTGATTTTGGGGTTCCTGATGGTCGGGATGTTGTCGCCTCGAAGTTCCTCAAAAAGCTCGGGATTTTTGTACAGCTGGTATCGAGCGCTGTACAGGAATTGTTCCCGAGTCCAGCCGGCTTGTTCTGGTGTAGCATGCTCCATAAGGTAATCGGCAATCTTTTCGAGTTTATCAGAGAACCTTTTTTCGCTGATACACAAACTTATGAGAGCTTTCCCAAAAAACTGGAAATTGTCGTTATACAACTGTGGCCCATTCTTGAAATAAATCACATAATCGTGCGTCAGCAATTCCCGAAGCAAGTTGATTTTCTTGAGGTCGATAATCGTTTTTTCCTCGTTGGTATAATAGGATGCATTGTAAAAAATCAAGTCGCGGTCGCTGAATACCTTCTCGAAGGGTACGCGAGGAGTGATGTACCAGAAATAGGAAGTCCCGATGAAAAGTGCCGTGGGCCATACGGTGTTACTGTCGGCCTCGATGCTAACAGGGATTTCATAAAGTGGCAAATGTTGCTTTAACTTCCGACTGATGTTCAGCAGGGCAGCGAGGTCTTGGTCTTGACTGCTAATCTTGTTTTCGGGCACTTCGTAAGGCGTTCCCATGACAATACGGGCCAGATGGTCGCCTTTCAGGGTTTCCATGAAGCGGAAGAGCGAGTCGGTGGCAAGGACAGCACCTGCAGCCCAGTGGCTACCTTTCTCATAAAAGAGTGTAAAGGGATAGTCGTCGCGGATGTCCTGAAACCACGGGGTCATATTGATGTGGGGAAAGTTGGCCTCGCGCAGCCGGTAGTCATAATAGGTGTCGGCATGGAACATGGTGTCGACAAAGGGCTGTGGACGCAGGTGCTCGGGATAGATATAGCTCTTGACGGGCAAGGTAAAGGTCATCAGCTCCACACCGTATTCTTTCAATATGGCTCTGATTTTCACCAACGAACGAATTTCAACATCCAAATTCTCTTGGATTTGCTCGTTGTCAAGTTGGAAACGCTGTCCTAAAAGACCATAATACTGTTGCACGCCATCTCTATGGTAGAGCCAACCGTCTTCCCCAATGGAAATCTCGTTGCTGTAAGTCTTCTTGAAGAAATCGTAGACGTATTGGTTGTAGAGCCGAATCACGGGCTCGCGGAAACCAAAGTTCTCACTGACATATTTCTCGGCCTGGCTTTGCCATATTCCTTCTTTGTAGTTGTTGAAGCTGAATTCAGGCTCGGGCGCATGGACATAAACCCCACTGAAAGGCTTGAACTTGAACAGATGGAAACGTGCCTCCAAAGCAGGGGCAAACATGACCAACATCAACAGGCCGAACAAAATCGCGTATATGACGTTTGACTTTTTCACTCTTCGTTGTTTCGTTTTAGTCTTTCTGCCTTAATCACATAAATGGCGTTTTTGCGAAGGTTTTCTTCAACGCTGATACCGCGTTCTTTTGCTTGCTCTTCAATAGCCTTCATCCACGCTTCATTAGCCCTGATGGATTCTATGGTCATCTGGATTTTTTCTTCCTCGGTAGCCCCATCTTTCTGATAGAGGTCTTGGGCTGTTTCGGCAAAGCCGAACATAAAGCTATAACACATTGGTGCAGTACATATTACCAGCACCAAGTCCGACTCTTTGAGCATCTCGTCGGCATCATAAGTGGTCTTGAGCCTTTTCCCATTGAAATATGGCTGTGAGGAGTATAATTCGCGATTATATTTCCAATAATGCCAATGATGGAAGGCTTTGATAAATTTGGAGTAGATGAGCTGGTCGGCGTAGCTGTCTCCAACAACGAGGAGATTAAGCTGCGGATCGCTGCCAGTATCAGTAAGGCTAATGATGGGACAAGGCAAGGTTGGTTTCGGGAATGGGAAAAGCAAATTCATGTTGATTTCCAACTCTGCATCCATTACAGGATAGTCGGTGGTGAGGTTGAGACTGTCAACTTTGACAGAAGGTAACTTACAATGTGTTACTTCCTCCATTTTTCTAAATATGGAATCCATCACCATGGGAATGGTGGATTGCGCCCAATGTGTACCAGTTCGGGTGTATAACGGATAGGCTGCGGTATCTTTGATGCTCCTGAAGTAGTTGAGGAAATCAATATGCGGGATGCCTTTTTCCTTAAAAAGCTCAATATAATACTCTTGCAATGAAAAATCAGCCATGCGCTCACGGTAGTATTTAGGCATTTTTTCGGGATAAACCAAGGTCTTCGAAGGAGCGAACACGAAAAGGAAGTTGGTGCCATGCTGCTGCAACGTGTCAATAAGGCGCAAGGTTTCCTCAACATTCTCCAATGCCGAAGCCTTGGCCTCTTCAGTATCGGCATAGTATTGTTTGAGCGAGACACCCGTAACATCGTTCAGATACATTTTCAGGTAAAGCTCATGGTCGATGCCTTCGACGATGTTATTGTTGGTACTCTTTCCAAAACAAGAATAAGCCACTTGGTTGTAATTGCGGATAAAAAACTCACGGAAACCAGTATTATCCTTGGCGTTTTTGGTCAAATAGTTTTGGTACGAACCATCGTAATAGGTTTTGAAGGACAATGCCACTGGCTTAATTTCCTCGTTCACATAGCCTTTCAATGGCTTCATCTTCACCACATGGGTAAAGCCCTGCATCATTATGACAATCAGCAGGGTAAGGATGCAGACAAACTGGATGATATAAGGGCGTTTTTTGTTCATGGATCAGAAGCGGAAATAAATGAACGGGTTGAAGTCGGAGACGCAGAGCGAGCCGGCGGAAAGCACGAGCAGCACCAGACAAAGGGTAAACATCGTCCACGAAAGCGGCTTGGAATAATGGTCGGCGAAAATCTTGTCTTGCAGTCCCTGACCTCTCTTGAACAAAGTGAGGAAGGAGAAAACGATGGCCAGAACGAAGGTGAACCAGAACAACGCATCAGAGGGAACGATTTCGCCGCCACGGAAGGCGAACAGGGCTTGGTAGAACGAACCAGCGTCGGCAGCGGTATCCACGCGGAACAGCACCCAACCCATGTTGACGACAAAGAAGGTAAGGATGACCGCCGGCCACTTGCCTACCTTCTTGAGCAGGTCTTTCAGGAACAGTTTGTCGACACAGATAAAAAAGCCATGGAAAGCACCCCAAAGGACGAAGGTCCAGCTGGCGCCGTGCCACAAACCCGACAGCAGGAAGCAGAGCCATAGGTTGAAGTACATGCGACCCTTGCCCTTGCGGTTACCGCCAAGCGGGATGTAGAGGTAATTCATAATAAAATTGCCCAAAGTCATGTGCCAACGTTTCCAGAACTCGGTAACGCTGCGGCTGGTGTAAGGATCGTTGAAGTTTTCGGGGAAACGGAAGCCCATCATCTTGCCAAGACCGATGGCCATATCGCTGTAGCCGGAGAAGTCGAAGTAGATTTGGAAAGTATAGGCCAAAATGCCAATCCAAGCCGTGCCTGTAGCCAAGTCGCCGTAATTCATGCCAAACACTTGGTCGGCGAAGGCAGCCAAAGTATTGGCGATGAGCACCTTCTTACCCAAACCGATGATAAAACGGTAAAAGCCCACCACACGGTCTTCCATGGGGCTGGTGCGCTCCACCAACTGCGCCGCCACACTGTTGTAGTTGACGATAGGGCCTGCAATGAGTTGCGGGAACATCATGATATACAGCACATAATCGGTCAACTTCTTGCTCGGCGGCGTGATGCCACGATACACATCCAACGTGTAAGTAATACTTTGGAAGGTGAAGAAAGAGATACCGATAGGCAGTGCGACCTTCATCCATCCTATGGGCTCGTGGTGCATCCAACCCAAGATGGCATTGAGATTCTCCATGAAGAAGTTGGCGTACTTGAAATACAGCAGCAAACCCAGCGCCATCAGCACCGACAAGGCACAAAGCCATTGCTTCGTTCCTGTTTTCTGCGTCTTGGCCATGCCTCGCACCAAGAAATAGTTGATGATACATTCTCCGACAAGCAAAAACACGAAATCGGGTGCACCGTAGGCATAGAAAATGAGGGAGAACAGCAAAAGGGTATAGTTCCTGAACTTCTGCGGCGTGGCGAAATAGGCTATCAGGAAGATAGGCAGGAAGAAAAACAGGAAGATGTTGCTACTGAATACCATGATATTGATTATTTAATTTGTTCTTTTTTGATTTTTTCGGATTGCAGGACGTATTCGGCGTTGCGATACAGGTTCTCCTCTACCGTGATGCCGCGTTCCTTGGCTTGTTGCTCAACGGCCTTGTACCATTCTGCATTGTCCTTGATAGATTCCATAATGGCTTTAATGGCTTCTTGGTCAGAGGTGGTGCCTTTCTGGAAGAGTTCCTGCGCGGATTGCGTGAAGCCGCTCATAAAGTTGAACAGGTAATTAGATGTATAGATGGCCAATACAATGTCGGCATCCTCCAGCACCTCGGCGGCATCAAAAAGTGTGCTGACACGTTTCCAGTTGTAGAAAGGCCGTGAGGAATAGATGTCACGGTTGTACATCCAATAGTCCCAATACGCGAAGGCATCGACAAAACGGCTATGGAGCAACGGCACGAAATAACCGTCGCCGACAACGAGCAACTTGGGGCGGTCAGCACCGAGTGTGTCGGTCAAGGCGAACTCGGGGCGGGGCAATTTGGGCTTGGCCAAGGGAAACAGCAGATTGAGGCTGGGCTCCAGTTCACCGTCCTGATTGGAGTAGTCGCGGGTGAGGTTGGGGGCGATATAGCTGACCTTGGGAAGTTTGTAGCCGCCCATTTCCTCCAATTTCCTCAAGATGGAATCGGTCACGAAAGGCATGGTCGACTCGGCCCAGTGACTGCCTAAACGGGTGTAAAGCGGATAAGTCACCGTATCCTTGATTACCTTGAAATGGTTGTAGAAATCGATATGGGGAATGTTATTCTCCTTGAACAACTCGATGTAATAGTCGGCCAAGGAGAAATCGATAAGGTTGTTCTTGTAGGTGTCGGGCAGATATTCAGGATAGACCACAGGCTTGGTGGGGCAGAAGACAAACAAGAAAGTTGTACCATGGTTTTGCAACGTATCAATAAGCGCCAATGTCGCCTCAACGTTTTTCTGTGCATCAGTTTTAGCCTCTTCAACGGACTCATAATGTGACTTCAACAACTCACCCGTAACGTCTTTGAGGTTGCCCAACAGGTAGAGTTCTTTCTTTTTTCCCTTCACTACGTTGGCGTTGTCAGTCATGCCGAAGCAAGAGTAGGCCATCTGGTTGTAACAGCGACAGAAAAACTCACGAAAACCTGTGTTTTGCCAAGCTTTTTCGGCGAGATAAAGCTGATATTCATCATCATAAGTTTCCTTGTTGAGCGGCAACTTTTCCAGATTGTAAGTGACAGGCTGGTTCATGTAGTTGTAGAGCGGCTTCACCTTCACAACATGCGTCAAGCCTTGCAGCACGATGGCCGCGACTATCGCCATGAGGCAGGCAAACTGGATGATATGGTGTTTGGGTGCGTTCATGGGTTGGCTTTTTCTCGGCTTTGGATGGTGTAAATCGCGTTGCGGCGAAGGTTCTCTTCTATCGTGAGACCGCGTTCCTTGGCTTGTTTGACCACGGCCTCGTACCATTGCGGCTCATTACAAATGACTTGCATCATCATCTCGATTTTCTCCTCGTCGCAAAGCGAGCCTTTGGACAACAGCCTCATGGCCATTTCGGGGAAGCCGAACATGTATTCATACATCATCGGGGCGGTAAAGAGGGCCATCACGATGTCGGCATCCTCGATGAGGTCGTAGGCTTCGGGCAAATAACCGATTTTTTTCCAGTTGTACTTGGGATTGGACGAAATGATGTAGTCGTTGTATTTCAGATAGTTCCAAGAGCTGAAAGCTTCAAGGAAACAGGATTTCTCAAACGGGACGAAATAACTATCAGCCACGACAACAAAATTGGGTTTGGCAACTCCCACAGTGTCGGTCAAAGTGAAAACTGGGTTGGGAATGGCCGGTTTCGACAAGGGAAACAGCAGATTGAGTTGTCCTTCCAGCTCACGGTCCTGACCAGAATACTCCGTGCTGATATTGAGGTCTGTAATTTCAACATGGGGCAGCTTTTTGCCCGAAACAGCCTCCATTTTGCGAAGGATGGAATCGGTCACAAAGGGAATGGTGGCGTAGGACCAATGCGTTCCGTATTGTGCGTACAGTGGATAAGGAAAATCGCCCTTCAGATGCTTGAAATAGTTGTGGAAGTCAATATGGGGGATGTCATTTTCCTTGAAAAGCGTGATGTAATACTCTTCTAACGAGAAGTCGGAAAGCCTGCTCCGATAGGGCTCAGGCAGGTATTCGGGATAGACCGCTGCCTTGGAAGGCGCAAAGACGAAAAGGAAATCCGTGCCGTGCTGCTTGAGGGTATCCATGAGCCGCAACGTAAGCGCCACATTTTCTCGCGCCGCCATTTTTGCACTGTCAACAGTCGTGAAATACTGCTTTACGCGCTTGCCCGTCACGTCGTCCACATACATATTGGTGAAAAGTTCGCCTTTTTCGCCCACAACGACATTGTTGTTGTTGATTTTGCTGAAACACGAGTAACACAGCTGGTTGTAGTTGCGGATAAAAAACTCGCGGAAACCCGTATGGCTTTTGGCATGTTTGGTCAGATAGGCCTGATAGCTGCCGTCGAGATAGGTTTCAAAAGTCAACTTGACAGGTTTTTCCGTAGCTACCACACCCTCCAAGGGCTTCATTTTCACCACACCCGTAAAGCCCTGCAACGCAATGGCTGCAAGCACCGCCATGATGCAAACTAATTGGATGATATGATAGCGCGGATGGGGCATCGTCAGAACCTAAAGTAGATGAACGGACTGAAGCCGCTAGCGTTCAGCGCACCGAGGCAGAAGATGAAACCGAAAATGCTGACAATGAACGCGATGATGTGCTGCCGCTTGTTGTATTCGGTGAAGTAGACCTTGTCCTGCACCTTCAAGCCGAACTTCGAGAGGGTGAAGAACGAGAAGAAGGTGGCCACGAGCATGGTGACGTAGAGGTGCGGGTTGTCGCCGAAATGGAACGGCGCGAAGTCGAAAGCGAAGAGGCGCTTGATGAAGAGCCACGACAGGTCAATGCGCTCAATACGGAAGAAGCAGCGCGTCAGGACAATAATGAGGAAGGTGAAGAACACCGATGGGATGCGTCCCAGCCGCTCGTTGAACTTCTTCAGGAAGAGCTTGTCGGCACAGATGAAGATACCTTGCAGGGCACCGTAGACGACGAAGTTCCATGCCGCGCCGTGCCACAAACCGCTAATGAGGAAGCAGAACCACAGGTTGAAGTATTTGCGCGCTTCGGTTTTCACGCGACTGCCGCCCAAGGGGAAATACAGGTAGTTCTTGATGAACACGCTGAAGGTCTGGTGCCAACGTCTCCAAAACTCTGAAATCGTGGTGGATACATACGGGTTGTCGAAGTTCTCGGGGAACTTGAAGCCCATCATGCGACCCAAACCGATAGCCATGTCGGAGTAACCTGCAAAGTCGAAGTAGATTTGGAAAGTGAAGGCGAAGATGGCAATCCAGGCGGTGGTGCTGTCCAAAGCTGCAATTTTGCTGGCGATGTCGGCGATTTGCCCCGAAGTCAACACATCATAATTAGAAGGACCCAACACCTTGTCGACTTGGAAACCAATGACATCGGCAATCAGAACCTTTTTGGCCAAACCGATGACGAAACGGTAGAAACCATGCAGCCTATCCGTGTAGAACGACTCGCGGTTGCGAATTTGGTCGGCGATGTCGCAGTAGCGCACGATAGGGCCCGCGATAAGTTGCGGGAACATGACAATATAAAGCATGTAGTCGCTCAACTTGTCCATCGGCTCGTTTACCTTTCGATAAGTGTCCAAAGTGTAGGTCACACTTTGGAACGAGAAGAATGAGATACCAATAGGCAGCAGGATTTTGACCCACTGTAACGGCTCGGCATGGAACCAGCCCCTAACCGCATTGATGTTGTTCATCGTGAAATTGCCGTACTTAAAGTAGAACAGCAGCCCGATGCTGATAGCGATGGAGATGCCGCAAAGCAATTTTTTCAGTCCTGGCTTCTCCACCTTGTTCATCCAGCGCACCAAATAGAAATTGGCGATTGTACTGACAATCAGCTGTATGATGAACTCTGGCGCACCGTAGGCATAGAAGATGAGCGAAGCGAGCAGCAGGAAATAGTTTCGGATTTTTCTTGGCAGGATAAAGTAGACCAAGAAGAAAACCGGCATGAAGTATAGTAGGAAAACGTTGCTACTGAAAACCATTGTTTTATATCTTTTTTTGAGGTTGCAAAGTTAGTAATTATTTTAGAACCTAAAGTAGATGAACGGACTGAAGCTGGTCGCGTTCAAGGCGGCGATGCAGAAAAAGTAAGCGAAAGCAGCGATAATCCACACCCAAATGTGCTGGCGATCAGTGAAGTCGGTGTAATAAACCTTTTGCTCCAACCGCTTGCCCCAGCCCGTTAGCGTGAGGAAAGAGAAGAAGGCTGCCATGACGAGAATGGTATAGACATGGGCATTGCCCACAAAGGCAAACCCACTGAAATCGAAGGCGAAGAGCCTTGTGACGAAGATCCAAGCCATACCGAAATCCTCGATACGGAAGAACACCCAAATGACCGTGACGGTGAGGAAAGTAAGAACGACCGATGGAACGGCACCGATTTTCTTCATCACCTTGTTTAGGAAAAGTTTGTCGGCACAAATGAAGAGACCGTGCAACGCGCCCCAAATGACGAAATTCCACGAGGCACCGTGCCATAACCCTGAAAGCAGGAAGCAAAGCCACAGGTTGAGATAAGTTCTGCCTTTGCCTTTACGGTTGCCGCCTAACGGGATGTAAAGGTAATTCATGATGAATGCACCCAAGGTCTTGTGCCAACGGCGCCAAAACTCGGTGATGGAACGCGAAGTGTAGGGATTGTCGAAATTCTCTGGGAACTTGAAGCCCATCATGCCACCCAAACCGATGGCCATGTCGCTATAACCCGCAAAGTCGAAGTAGATTTGGAACGTATAAGCCAAGGCGATGAGCCAAGCTGTACCCGTGTCCAAAGTGCTGATGCGGGCTACGAAATTGCCGACTTCCGAAACGTCGAGTACGGCAGGCCCAAGCATCTGGTCGACACGAAACCCAATCACATCGGCGATGAGGATTTTCTTGCATAGACCGATAACGAAACGGTAGAACCCCTGCAAGCGGTCGGCCAAGGTGGATTCGCGTTGGCGGATTTGCTCGGCCACGTCGCAATAGCGCACGATGGGACCCGCTATCAGCTGCGGAAACATGGTGATATACAGCATGTAATCGCTCAAACGCTCCAAGGGTTTGTTTACTTTTCGGTAGGTGTCCAAGGTGTAAGTCACGCTTTGGAACGAAAAGAAAGAAATGCCGATGGGCAGCAGGATCTTCTTCCATTGCAGCGGCACGTGTCCCGCCAAACCCAACAGGGCATTGAGATTTTCCATCGTGAAGTTGCCGTATTTGTAGAACAGCAACAATCCGATGGGAATGGCTATGCTGACGCCACAAAGAAGTTTTTTCAGTCTAAGCTGTTCCACTTTGTTCATCCATCGCACCAAATAAAAACTAGCGATAGTGCTAACAATCAGCTGTATGATGAACTCGGGCGCGCCATAGGCATAAAAAACGAGTGAAGCAAGCAACAGGAAATAGTTACGGGCTTTCCTTGGCAGAATGAAATACACCAAGAAAAACACTGGCATAAAGTAGAGCAGGAATACGTTGCTGCTGAAAACCATATCGTTAACTATTTAAGAGTTGCAAAATTAAGTAATTCTTCTGTTTGAAATTCGGGCGGCAGAGGGATTTCGGCATCGGGGTTGTCCAAGAGCTTACAGTCGTGGAGTTTATATTTGCGCCGAATGAGCCATTCCGCATTGCCCCTCAATGTCTTTTCCAAGGTTTGTCCCTTTTCAATAGCTTGCTGCTCAACGACTTCCATTGTACTCGGAGTGTTTCGCATCTTTGACATCAACGCCTCGACCTCTTGTTGACAAAACTGCGCAAACCGGATTTCGGCCTGCTGGTCGCGGTACAGTGGCTTGCCTTCCATGATATGAGCCGCCTCGGCACGCAACATCATCTTCAGGGTGGCGGTGCGCAAAAAACCTTGGGCTTCGAGGGCAGCCACCCAAACGCTGTCCTTTCGGATGTCCTTGATAATCTGGTCATAAGGAATATCGCCGCTCCTCACCGTCAGGCTGTCACCACGCAGTTCGGGGAGCATCTCGGGGTGCTCGAAAAGCATGGTTTTGGCCTGCCAAGTCGTGACGGATTGTTCGTCGGCAATGTGACGGATGTAAGCCTTCAGTTTGCTTTCTTCAATGCAGAGGTTGAGCACGGCGGATTTGGCAAAACCACTCGTGCCCTTGTACATTTGGTTGCCCGTCGTAAACCATACCACATAATCGAAATCCAACAGCCTTTCCAAAACGTTCATTTGGTTGATGGACTCGGTGTGTTCAAAGTTCTTGCCAGAGTAAGCGGTAGAGAAATAATACCAAAACTCCACATTTTCAAACACTTCGTCAAGTGGGACAAAACTTGAAATACCCCAAAAGAACGAGTTGCCGATGAACAGCACCTTGGGTTTCACCATCGTGGAATCACGCTCTACGCTGACGTCCGCCCTTGGACTGTACCCAAAACGATGACGGATGGGAAAAGTCAGGTTGAGCAAATGCTCCAAGTCGTTGTCCATCCCGTGGTTGCTGACTTGGTGAAGCTCACCTATCTTGATGGCAGGCAGTTTTTCGCCTTTCAAATCACCCATGAAACGGAACAACGAATCGGCGGCATATACAGCGGGAAAGACCCAATGAGCGCCAGTCTGTGGAATCAGCGGATAGTCGACGGTGTCCTTCTTCTGTTGGAACCAGCGCGTCATCTCGATGCAAGGGAAGCCTGTCTCTGCAAACCTTTGCTCAAAGTATTCACGAGCGTTGAAAGTCGTAGTATCGCGCTCGCCATCAGGCAGATATTCGGGATAGAGGAAGCCTTTTTCAGGGGCCATGAAAGCCAACAATTCTACGCCGTTCTCTTTCAAAATGGTACGTGCCCAATTCATGTACTTCACCTCAAGGTCGAAATTGTGTTGCGCCGCTTCCACAGAAGGCTGCCAACGAAGCAGTTCTGTGCCGTAATAGTCGCTCACGCTTTGGGGATAATAAAGCCAACCTTGCTTGCCGATTGCCACATCCTTGGCGTAAGTCTTTCTGTAACAAGTCCAAAGATACTGGTTGTAAAGCCGGATAGTTGGCTCACGGAAGCCATAATGCTCGCCGAGATACTGCTCCAGCCGCTTCCCATAATCGCCTGAACGATAGCTTTCCATACTTAACTGGGGTCGCTCCGTCTCTATCGTAACGCCATTGAGCGGTTTCAACGGAATCCACTGAAGCCAAGCTTGCAGCATAGGCATGAAAAGCAACGTCATCAAGATGACGAACAACAACTTATCGTATGACGACTTCCCTTTCATGGTTCAACGATGATTCAAAACAATTCCCCTTTCTCCATTTTCCTGTCGACAACCCATTGGGCATCCTTCTCCAACATCTCTTCCACAGTCAGTTTCCTATCCTTGGCTTTCTGTTCAAACATTCGCATCTGGTCGGGACTATTGCGCCATTTTTTGATGATTTCCTCTTTCTTCATTTGAATCAGGATGGCCGTATCAACAACGATGCCTTCTCGGAACAACGCTTTGTTTTCCAACACATTGTCAGCTTCTCCTCTCAATGCTTCCTCCAAAGCAATGCCGTGCTGCGAAGCATAGACTTTCAATTGTGAGAGCCATTCCTCATCAAACTCGATGGCGTTCATCTGTCTTGCCTCTAAGATTTCGGCTTCAGTGGCTTGGTTAAACAGTTGCAAAGCATCGGTGGCAAAGCCGCATGTGGCTTTCCACCATTGGTGCCCCACCAAATAGAACACCACATAATCCGCTTTGAGGATATGGCGCAAACGGTTGATTTCATTGACTTTCGACATGGTGTTTTTAAAGCCCTCAAACGCCGTTTTGTTGTAAAACCATACGTCTCTGCTCTCTACCAGTTCTTCAGCGGGCAGGTTGTTGTCCAGACCCCAAATGAAAGAATCGCCCACAAAAAGCACCCTTGGCTTGCGCTGCGTCGAATCTGCCTCTACCTTAAGGTCAGACTTGTATTGCACGTCACCGCCACGAATGGAAAAGAGCAGGTTCAAGGTCTCCTCGTCGCCATTTTTCTTATCCGAAATATAGGCTTTCGTCTTCCCAATATGCAATGTGGGGAAATCGGGGCCGTCCAAGGTGTTCATAAAACGGAAAAGCGAGTCGAAGCCGTAGACCGCCGAATAACGCCAATGCGAGTCGGTCTTGGGAAACAAGGCAAACGAGGCTGTATCTTTCATCGCGACAAACCAATTGGTCATGTTGATGTGCGGGAAACCAAGCTCCGTCATGCGTCGGTCGAAATATTCCGCCATTTTAGGACTCATAGTGTCAGCGTCCCTTCGCGGCAGATATTCGGGATAGACCAGTGTTTTATCGGGTGCCAAAAATGCCAAAAACTCAACACCGTAGGTTTTCAACACTTGGCGCAAGGAATCCATAGCCAGCACTTCGCTCTCGGCATGTGCAATAGCATCAGCATTGGTCAGGAATTGCTTGGGCACCTCCTTTCCATAATAATCATCAACGGCGGCGGTATAATACAACCAACCTTTCTTCCCAGGGGTGATGAAATGACAGTAGGTCTTGCGGTAAGCCGACCAAAGGTATTGGTTATAGATTCGTATGACAGGCTCGTGCAAACCAAAGTTCTCGCTGGTATATTTCTCAAGCTGTTGCTGATAAGCGTTGGCCTTGTACGATTCAAAAGACCATTCAGGCTTGGGGGCAGGGTCAAAATGTCCTTTCAGCGGCTTGACTGTAAAAACACCCGTAACCTGTTGCACAACAGGCACAAACAAAAAGAGCATCAGCAGCCCAAAAAGCACCACATCATATTTCCAGAACCTTTTCATGGGGTCGTATTGTTTTTGTTTTTCTGAAGTTCAAGTTCGGTAAGCAGCCGCTCCGGGAATCCGCTGCCCAACCTGTACATCCCAATGGTAGAATAGGCAAGCATCACGAAATCAGCGTTTTTGACCTCCTGAAGCACATCCAGTTCGCTAACTTTGCTTTCCTCGCCGTCGAAGTAAGCCGTGCTGAAATAGTACCAATAAGGCACACTGTCGAACACGGCCCAGACAGGCGTCAGGTTGAGGATATTCCAATAATACGAGTCGCCGATGGTAATCAGAATGGGCTTTACCGCCGTCGAATCTTGGTCGGGATAGGCGTATGCCAAACGGTTGGGCTGTTTTTTGAGTGGCCAGATGAGGTTCATCAGGCTTTCCAGATCCATGTCGGGCTTCATGGTGCGTTGAAAATCAGGGCTAAGCTTGATATTCACCATATTGATGTCGGCTAGGTTTTCCATATAGCGCACAAGGCTGTCGGCAGCGTGTTGCGCGGCCAAGATGCTCCAGTGCGTACCCGTTTGCGGAAACAGCGGATAACTCACCGTGTCCTTCATCTGCATAAACCAATCCGCAAAATCCACACAATTGACACCCAGCTCCTTGAGTCGCTTGGAATAGAAACCGTAGGCCGTAATCTTCTTTTCCTTGTGATAACGGGTGTTCTCAGGCATGTGTTCTGCACAAATCTGCTCCTTGCCAGGCAACAAAGCCACGAAGAAATGGGTGTTGTACTCCTCCAAAGCCTTTTGCACCTTAACTAGCCTTTGCGCCTCTGCCTCAAAGACTTTGGCAACTTCCAACGAATCGTCGGAATAGACATTGGAACAACTCTGGTAGTACTCCTTCACCGTCCAAGGCTCAAACATCCAGTTGTCCTTGGTGATGACGACGCGGTTGTCCTCCTCCACCTTCGCATAGCGGAACAGGCTCCACAAGGTCTGGTTGTAGAGTCGGGTCAAAGGCTCACGAAAACCGTAGTTTTGCTTCAGATAAGCCTCGTTGTCCTTTTGGAACGTGCCGTCACGAAAACTCTGGAAAGTCATTTCAGGTTTGGGCTGTTCCTCGGTCACGCCATTCAACGGATGGCAAGGCACCACCTTTGTCAGTTGCTGCACGGCGGGCAACAGCAGCAGAACGATGGTCAAAACGAGCAATATGGTTTTCGTGGTGCTTTTCATGACAATAAAACTTGCAAAAATAGGAAAAAACGCCGCATCTTGCCTCAATTTCTTAATTTTGCGGCATGAAAACGAAGAAGATCGAACTCCTTTCGCCCGCCAAGGACTATGCGGTGGGCATGGCGGCCATCGACCATGGTGCCGACGCGGTTTATATCGGTGGCCCCGACTTTGGTGCCCGCGAGAAAGCCTCCAACAGCATTGAGGATATTGAAAAATTGTGCCGCCATGCGGCTTTGTACGATGCAAAGGTGTATGTTACACTGAATACCTTGCTGTACAACAACGAGTTGGAACGCGCCCGAAAACTCGCCTACGACTGCTGGAATGCTGGCGTAGACGCGCTCATCGTGCAGGACATGGCCTTGTTGGATTTGGACTTGCCCCCTATCCCACTCCATGCCAGTACGCAATGCGACAACCTGACCGTAGAGAAAGTGCAACAGTTGGAACAGCTTGGTTTTGATCAGGTTGTCTTGGGTCGCGAGTTGAGTTTGAAACAGATTCGAGAAATCCGCGAAAAGACGACTGTGCCGTTGGAGTTTTTCGTACATGGCTCGTTGTGCGTCAGCCATAGCGGGCAGTGCTATTTGAGCCAGTTCATCGGCAACCGCAGTGCGAACAGAGGTGCCTGTGCCCAACCCTGCCGCCTGCCCTACGACCTGCTCGACAAAAAGGGGAAAGTGCTCGTCAAGAACAAGCACCTACTTTGCCTGAAAGACCTGAACAACAGCGCACACTTGGAGGAACTCATCGATGCAGGCATCACGAGTTTCAAGATCGAGGGGCGACTGAAAGACGCTGATTATGTGAAGAATGTGACGGCGTATTACCGCCAAAAACTGGACGAAATCTTTGAACGTCGTCCCGAATATGTCCAATCCTCTTGTAGAGACGCAATGCATTGCGTCTCTACGTTTGAGGTCAACCCAGAGAAATCCTTCAACCGTGGTTTCACCGATTATTTCATCAACGGACGACAAAAAGGCATCGATTCACCGTTTACGCCAAAGTCGATGGGCGAATATATTGGCACGGTGTCGTGGTGTAACAGCCTCCGCATGGAAATCAACACGGACAAAGAGCTGCACAACGGCGACGGATTGTGTTTTTTGAACGAAAACGAGGAATTGGTAGGCCTTCGTGCCGATGTGGTCCACACTGTCGCCGACTGCGTCCCCGCAGTCGGAAGAAAGGCAAGCAACTGTGGGGACGCAGTTGCCGACAATGTGATTGTTTCTACGAACCGCCCCCATGGCGCCTACCGCGGCACAAAGATTTACCGCAATTATGACATCGAATGGCAGCGACAGGTGGAGGCCTCGACGGGCAACCGCAAGATTGACATTGATTTGACGCTATCTGAAACGGCAGACGGATACGTATTGATCGCTTCGCGTCATTGCGAGGAAGAACGACAAAACAATCCAGACAATAAATCCAATTCTCTGGATTGCCGCGCTTCGCTCGCAATGACAACCACACAATGCGAAAAAATCACCGCCAACAACCCCGAAAAGGCCACCGAAAACATCCGAAAGAAGGCCCTGCAATGGGGCGACACCCCATTCAACCCTGTCCATTTGGAATTGCAATTCAATGAACCGCGCCTCATCCCTGCCTCGATTTTGGGTGAATTGAAACGCGATTTGGTGACGAAATTGGAAACGGAATTGGTTGAAAATCACAGAAATAATCGGCCAACACGTCGTACGGACACACCGCGTGTGTCCGCCAACGATAGCAGACGCATGCAATGCGTCCCTACGAGAACCGACCCTGATGCCATCCCTGAACATCTGATGACCTCGCACCATTGCGTACGCTATGCCAACGGGATGTGCAGCCGCGAAACGGGCCAAAAGGCCGAACCCTTGTATCTGCGCAACGGCGATCACCTGTTCCGCCTTGAATTCGACTGCCGAAACTGCCTGATGTACGTTTCCGCCACAGAATAAAACGAAAGCCCGCCGAACATTCAGCGGGCTTTCGTTTTTTTGAGGTACCTGGCGGACTCGAACCGCCGTCCCCGGTTTTGCAGACCGATCCCTAACCACTCGGGCAAGGTACCCTTTTAACTACGTTGAATCTTGCGATTTGCGGCTGCAAAGATACGACTTTTTTGCAACATGCAACACAAAACCGAAAAAATTTATGCCAAGCCCCGTGCCGACAACTTCATCCAGTTCCATACAAACAGGGCTACGAAAAGCAATCCACAATACACATAGAACAGCTTCAAATCCTTGTGCCGCAGGTGCGTCATCGCATAGGCTGACATCAACACTAACAAAGGTATAGCGGGCTCATGAAAACGTTCTGAATTAGCGGTAAACGAGAACATGATAATAGCCAGATATGACAACTCATAAGCCCCAACTAAACTGAAATCGCGCCATTTTTTCTGCCTGAAAGCAATCACGATGGCCAACATCGCGAAGAAAGCAAGGAAATTCTTGATGTAGGTGCTGCCGTGAATCATTTTATTGTGGTCGGGTGCCTCTTCCACCATGGGCGCCAAAGGCAACACAAAAGCCCCAGGAGCCAAAATCCAACTCTTGGCCAAGTTGCCGTATTTCATGCCTTCTGCTTCGTATCTCTCGGATTGGTAGTTCAAGTCCGTGAATTTCAAGCGATAAATGATGCGCATCTCACGTCCGATGGGCGAAAACAGGAACACGAAAAACACGACGACAATACCCGCTATGGTAATAATCTTGCCTTTTTTGCTGACCAACTCCCTCGGCGACACGACCACAAAAACGAGGAAAGCAAAAATGAGGCACATGCCGATGATGGTGCGGAAACCGAAAGTCAAGCCTGTCAACAGGATGGGCACCAAGATATTCCAGAAAGTATAACGCTTGCTGCGAATCAGATAATCCATGCGCTCAAGGGCGAAGATGGACAGGAAAATCATCTCCATCTCCTTGGTATGAATGCCGCAAATCTGGATGAGAATAGGCATGAAGACACACATCACGGCGGCCAAACGACCCGTGCGCTCGCCAAAGGTACGCGAACCCAATTTGTAAATCAACACGCACATATAGGCACTCATCAGACCTTTGAAAATGCGAGGCACCAAGAGGCTGCGGCCAAAGATGGCGTAAAGGATGGTCAGCCAAAGCGTATAACCTTGGTCGGAATAGCCCATCGTGTAGAAACGCAAATACCTGAAAATGCTTACAATATGACCTCTTTTCAGCCATCCGGCAAACATCAAAGCCGTGCTATGATACCAATGGCTGTCGCCCGCATCGTATTCGTGGGCCGAACCCGTCTCATAATAATAGTAGTAGCCAATAGCCACCGCATAGGCTACGCGTATCACCAAGGCGACGAGAAACACCGTCCAAAGGAACCGTTTGAGGTCGTTGTCCTTCCAACGAGGATAAAACACCACCGTCATCACGAAGAAAAACAGCACCTCGCCTATCCCCCACAGCATCCACTTCGGTTGCAGGGCATAGTCATGAAAAACCACACTGATGACCACGAGCGCCAACAGATAGACACCAATGCCAAACAGGGCGATATAGCGGGTCAGTTGTTTCGACATGCATTATTTTGTCTCAAAAATCGGCCCTCTTCCCTTGCGTTTGGTGGCTTTCCGCATCTTTTCGGCCTTCTCTCCAGGAGTAATGGTACCCACCTTGCGCATGTCGGCACGCTCCCAGAAATTGGGGAGGTATTGGTGGAAAATGCGGTAGAGCGAGTCGGAGGCACACAATACCTGCGGTGAATAGCTCTCAGGCGAACCGTCGATAGTCTCAAACGAAATGTTCAGCACCTGGTTGACGGCATCAAAATCATAGGTGAAAGCCCACCAAGCCACCGTGTCGGTGTGATGGTCACGCTGATAGCCCCGACCCTCTTCAAGGAAATACATGAGATAACCACTCGTGGTGTCGTAAGGGTCATACACGTAATCCCTGTAGGAATCCTCGATAATCATGCCATAAAAGTCTGTGTTCCAATGTTCTACCTCCATCACTCCATACACCTTGTTCACCATTCCGTAAAAATCAAGCTTGTTTTGCGAAACGAAAACGGTGCGGTAGACGTGACCACCTGGCGACTTGATGACAAACGAAGCGCCACGGAAATCGCCGTCAGAATAATCGTCGACAGTGATGGTGATGGTAGCGTCATTCTTTCCTTCCATGGTGGAGATGGTGTACCAGTCGGCATCGCCGTTCTTGGTAATGGTCCATTCGCAGTTGGCCGTGATTTCAAGGGTTTGGCTTCCCGCTTCCAAACCGAACCAAAGGTTTTGGGTATCAACGAGAATCTTATAGGTCTTCACGCAACCCACAAGACCCGACGCGACGACGAGCATCGCCAAAACAATCCATAATGTGCTTCTCTTTTTCATATTTTTCATTTCATTGGTTTGTTCAATGTTCGGACTGCAAAAGTACAGATTTTCACATTATCAAAGCCACTTTTGCCTACCAAGTGCGTTTTTCCGTTTTTTCGGCATGGGCCAGTCGGCCAGCATCTCGAAGTCCATCTTGTGCTTGAAGAGGTCAACGGACTTCACACGGACACGCACCTCGTCGCCGAGTTGGATGACGCGCCCCGTGTCCTGCCCAATGACGCGAAAATTGTCGTCGTCCAAATAATAAACATCGCCAGGCAAGTTCTCGTATCGCACCAAACCTTCACATTTGTTGCCTTTCAGCTCCACAAAGAGACCCCATTTGCTCACGCCCGACACCAAGCCTTCAAACACCTGTCCAATCTTATCTTGCAGGTATTCAGCCTGTTTGTACTTGATGGACTGGCGTTCCATCTCCTCGGCCTGTTTCTCCATCTCGCTGGCATGGAGGCACATCTCCTCGTAGTCCTTCTTGTTGACGGAGCCTTGGTTTTCGATGAGATACCTTTCTATTAATCTGTGCACCATCAGGTCGGGATAGCGGCGGATGGGCGAAGTGAAATGGGTGTAGTAGTCGAAAGCCAAGCCATAGTGCCCGATGTTGTCGGTGCTGTAAACGGCCTTGGCCATAGTGCGCAGGGCCACGGTTTGGATGAGGTTCTTCTCGCCCTTGCCTTCCACGTCCTCAAAGAGCTTATTGTAGGAACGCACAAGCGTGTCGCGGTTGCTCAAGTCCATCGAATAGCCGAGGCGCGAAATCAGGAGGACGAACTTGTTGAGTTTCTCGGGATTAGGCTCGTCGTGGATACGGTAGACGAAAGTATGGTTGTGCCATTTGCTTTCGGGCTTGCCGAAGGTCTCGGCCACGGTGCGGTTGGCCAAAAGCATGAAGTCCTCAATCAGCTCGTGGCTCTCGTTTTGCACGCGCACGTATGTATCAATAGGTTTCTTGTTCTCGTCGAGGATGAACTTCACCTCCTCCGAGTGGAAGTTGATGCTGCCCAAGGCCATGCGTTGTTCGCGCAGCTTGGTGGCTAAGCTGTGGAAAGTCAGGATTTCGGCTTTATAGTCGCCATCGCCACCCTCGATCATGGTCTGCACCTCTTCGTAGGTGTAGCGGCGGCACGACTTGATGATGGTCTTGCCAATCCAGCGGTCATAAATCTTGGCATCGTCGTCCATCTCGAAAACGACGCTGAAGGTCAGTTTCTCCTCGTCGGGACGCAGCGAGCACACATTATTACACAGTTTCTCGGGCAGCATGGGAATGGTGCGGTCGACCAAATATACAGAGGTGCCACGGTCGAGGGCCTCCTTGTCGATGGCCGAGCCGATGCGGACATAGTGCGACACGTCGGCGATATGCACACCCACTTCCCAATGGCCATTTTTCAGTTTCTGAAGGCTGATGGCGTCGTCAAAGTCTTTGGCGTCGGCGGGGTCGATGGTGATGGTGAACACCTTGCGGAAATCGCGACGCTTCTTGATTTCGTCATTGCTGATTTTGACTGGGATTTTATCTGCTTCTTTTTCCACCTCTTCGGGGAACTCTATCGGATATTCATGCGCCGCCAAAATCGACTCCATCTCCACATCGTTCTCGCCTGGCTTGCCCAATACGCGGACGATTTCGCCAAAGGGATTGCCCGAGCCGTCGGGCCAATCGACAAGATGCGCGATGACCTTTTGTCCATCTTTGGCACCATGCAGGTCACCACGCGGGATGAAGATGTCGACCGGCATCCAGTCCACATCGGGACGGACATACACATAGCCGTGCGTGATGTTAAGGACACCTACAAACTCTGTATGCTTGCGTTCCAGCACCTCGACGATTTCGCCCTCGGGCTTGCTGTTGTTGCGCTTCGGGAACATGGCCACGCGCACACGGTCGCCATGCAATGCCTTGTAAGTGTCTTGAGCGGCGATGAAGATGTCCTCGCCTTCGCCGTCGTCGCGCACCACGTAGGCCTTGCCCGTCGATTTCATCTCCACGGTGCCTTCCACGTATTTCTGCTTCGGCCCAAACTGCGCCATGCCCTCGGGACTCATCACATAGCTAAAAGGACGCGCCTCTTGCAGCAAGCCTTTGTTCTTTAAGTCAATCAGCAGGTTGTAGACCACGTCCTTTCCCGCTTGGTCCTTGATACCCATGATTTTACAGACCTGTTTGTAGTTCTTCGGGCGGAAAGGCTGGTCGGCAAAAATGCCCAAAATCACACTCGTGAAAGTGCTCAATTTGTTCTCAATTTTCTTCTTTTTCGGCATAACAATTCTAAATTTTGGTGCAAAGATAATCAAATCACGGAATTAGCGTGTTGATAATTTTGTTGATAAAAAAATATCCGAAAACACTTGACACGAAAATCCAAAATGCCCTACTTTTGCAAAACAAGGTTCACCAAAATGCTATTTTTGGAATCCATTGAAAATCAGTGACTAAATAGAAAACGAGCACCTTTTATGAGCAACGGAGGACTATACATTACCAAACGAGACGGCAAGCTGGAAGCCTTCTCTATCGACAAGATCAAAGTAGCCATCAGCAAGGCATTTTTGGCCTCGGGATTCTACGCCTCGGACGAGGACCTCAATGGCATCTTGAGCCGCGTCCGCGTGACCAACGGCATGAACGTGGAGGAAATCCAAAACCAGGTGGAGACCGCGTTGATGGCGGAACAATATTATACGGTGGCGAAGAACTACATCCTGTATCGCCAGAAGCACACCGAGGACCGCGAGATTCGGGAGAAAATCGACTTCTTGAGCAATTACGTCAACGCCTCGAACCCTGCCACGGGCTCGAAGTACGACGCCAACGCCAACGTGGAGCAGAAGAACATCGCCACGCTCATCGGCGAGCTGCCCAAGTCGAGCTTCATCCGCATCAACCGCCGCCTGCTCACCGACCGCATCAAGTCGGTGTTTGGCAAGGAGCTCTCCGACCGTTACCTCTACTTGCTCAACAACCACTTCATCTACAAGAACGATGAGACCAGTTTGGCCAACTACTGCGCCTCCATCACCATGTATCCTTGGCTCAACGACGGCACCAGCTCCATCGGAGGCAACTCCACCGCTCCGACCAAGTTGCGCTCGTTCTGCGGCGGCTTTATTAATATGGTGTTCATGGTGTCATCGCAATTGTCGGGTGCCTGCGCCACGCCGGAGTTCCTGATGTATATGAACTACTTCATTGCCAAGGACTACGGCCAGGACTACTACAAACATGCTAATGAGGTGGTCGACCACTCGCTGAAACCGCGCACCATCGACAAAGTCATCACCGACTGCTTCCAGCAGATTGTCTACTCGCTCAACCAGCCCGCTGGCGCGAGAAACTACCAGTCGGTGTTCTGGAACATCGCCTACTACGACAAGTACTACTTCCAGTCGTTATTCGGCGACTTCTACTTCCCCGATGGCACCAAGCCCGACTGGGAGTCGTTGAGCTGGCTCCAGAAGCGTTTCATGAAGTGGTTCAACGCGGAGCGCCTGAAGAGTGTGCTCACCTTCCCCGTCGAGACCATGGCACTGCTTTCGAAAGACGGCGACGTCATCGACCAGGATTGGGCCGACTTCACCGCGGAGATGTACGCCGAAGGACACTCGTTCTTCACCTACTTGAGCGACAACGCCGACTCACTGTCGTCGTGCTGCCGCCTGCGCAATGAGATTCAGGACAACGGCTTCAGCTACACCCTCGGTGCCGGTGGCGTGTCCACGGGTTCCAAGAGCGTGCTGACCATCAACCTGAACCGCTGCATCCAGTATGCCGTGCGTAACAACCAGCACTACCTCACCTTCCTTGAGGAAATCGTCGACCTCTGCCACAAGGTGCAAATCTGTTACAACGAGAACCTGAAGGAATTGCAGAAGAAAGGTATGTTGCCGCTGTTTGACGCGGGTTACATCAACCTCGGTCGCCAGTACCTCACCATCGGCGTGAATGGCCTCGTGGAAGCCGCCGAGTTCTTGAAGATCAAGATTTCGGACAATCCGGACTACGAGAAGTTCGTGCAGGATGTGTTGGGCCTCATCGAGAAGTACAACAAGAAGTACTACTCAAAGAAGGACGGTCTGATGTTCAACTGCGAGATGATTCCCGCAGAGAACGTCGGCGTGAAACACGCCAAGTGGGACAAGGAAGATGGCTACGAGGTGCATCGCGACTGCTACAACAGCTATTTCTACGTCGTGGAAGACCCGAACACCAATGTCCTCGACAAGTTCCGCCTCCACGGCGAGAAGTACATCAAGCACCTCACTGGTGGCTCGGCATTGCACTGCAACTTGGAAGAACACCTCACCAAGGACCAGTACCGCCAGTTGCTGCGTGTGGCTGCCCGCGAAGGATGCAACTACTTCACCTTCAACATCCCGAATACCATCTGCAACGACTGCGGCCACATCGACAAGCGCTACCTGAAGGAGTGCCCCGAGTGCCACAGCCACAACATCGACTATCTGACCCGCATCATCGGTTACCTGAAGCGCGTCAGCAATTTCAGCGAGCCACGCCAAGAGGAGGCCGCCCGCCGTCACTACGGAAAAATGGAGATTGAAAGATGCTAAAGTACGCTAATTATGATGTCGTCTTTCAGGAAGTTCCTGATGAGGTGACGCTTGCCATCAACATTTCCAACTGTCCCAACCAGTGTCCGGGTTGCCACAGCAAGTATTTGTGGGAAAACATCGGTAAGAACTTGGATATAAACGAGTTGAACCGCCTTGTTTCACAATACGAGACAGGTATTACTTGTGTGTGCTTCATGGGCGGCGATGCCGAACCCAAGGAAGTCGCCGACATGGCCTGGCAACTGAAAAACAGCCATTCCAACCTGAAACTGGCATGGTATTCGGGCAAAAACGAACTGCCGCAGAATGTCTCCACCGACCATTTCGACTACATCAAACTGGGGCGATATGTGGCCGAGTTAGGTCCTTTGGATAGTGTCACCACCAACCAAAGGATGATGAAACGCTTGGCCGATGGACGTGTGAAGGACATCACAGAGTGGTTCCGAAAAAACAAGAAGGTCGTTGAAGTAGAAATGAATCCGGCAGAGTAATCTGTCGGATTTTTTTGTATCTTTGCCGCCGCTTCAACAAGCGACATTTAACACACAGATACAACAATTAAATCATTATCAATGAAAAAAGTATTAGGAATCATCGCGATGGCCATCATGGTTTCGGTGGGTCGCGTGTATGCCGATGAAGGCATGTGGCTCCCGATGTTCGTCGAGCGCCTGAACTACGTTGACATGCAGAAGATGGGGCTGCAACTGACCCCTGAAGAGCTTTACAGCATCAACCACAGCAGTCTGAAGGACGCCATTGTGGGCCTTGGCAGCGATGCCATGCCGCGCGGCTTCTTCTGCACTGGTGAAATCGTCAGCGAGCACGGCTTGCTGTTCACCAACCACCACTGCGGCTACGGTGCCATCCAAAAGCTCAGCTCCGACCAGCACGACTACCTCCGCGACGGCTTCTGGGCCAAGAACTACGGCGAAGAACTGCCCGCTCCCGAAATGACCGCCAGCTTCCTCATCCGCATGGAAGACGTCACCAAGGTCATCCTCGACGAGGTGAAAGAAGGTATGGACTATCAAGAACAGCAGGCCGCCATCCGCAAGAAAATCAAGGAGTTGGAAACTGCCGCTTCGGAAGATGGCAAGTACAACCCCGTCATCAAGGGCTTCTTTGAGGGCAACGAGTACTACATGTTCGTCTATCAAGTGTTCCCCGATGTGCGTCTCGTGGGCGTGGCCAACTCGTCCATCGGCAAATTCGGCGGCGACACCGACAACTGGATGTGGCCCCGCCACACCGGCGACTTCAGCATCTTCCGCGTCTATGCTGACAAGGACGGCAACCCCGCCGCTTACAGCAAGGACAATGTGCCGCTGACGCCCAAGCACCACCTTCCCATCAGCCTCGACGGCGTGCAGAAGGACGACTTCACCATGATCTGGGGCTTCCCTGGCAGCACCGAACGTTACATGTCGAGCTACGGAATCGACTACAACGTGGACACCTTCTATCCCGCCATCATAGACATCTTCGGCAAGGAACTTGAAGTGATGGATGAGTTTATGCAGGCCGACGAGCACATCAACCTGATGTATGCCGATAACCACGCTGGTCTGGCCAACACCTGGAAGAACTTCATCGGCCAGTGCAAGATGCTCCGCAAGAACAAGGTCAGCGAGACCAAGGTCGCTTTGGAGAAAGACTTCACCAACTGGGTGAACAAGAACAACAAGACCGAGTATAAGGATGCCCTCCCGAACCTGAAGGAAGCCTACAAGACCATGGGCGAGGTGGCCAAGTACATCTATTATCCTAACTTCGTTTCCAACGTGGGTGCCGCTGGCATCGCCGCCCAGTTTAGCGGCTACTATGAGGCCTACGTCTCCAAGGACAAGGAAGCTGAAGCTATGGCACTGGACCTGCTGAAAGCCATGGATGTCGACGAACTCTTCGCTGAGACCGACCCGCAAGTGGAAAAGAAGACCTTCGCCGAGTTGCTGAAGACCTACAAAGCTGCTTTCAAAGGCGAGGAACTGCCTGAAATCTACACCATTATCGACAAGAAGTTCAAGGGCGACATCGACGCTTTCGCCAACGATGTGTACACCAACTCCATCTTCGCCACGCCCGAAAGCATCAAGGCTTTCTTGGCCAAGCCCAACCCCAAGAAAATCGGCAAGGACTACGCCTACATCATGAACACCTCGATGATGGAAGTCATCATGCAAGGCATTCCGGCCTACCGTCAAGCCATGCAAACCATCAGCGAGAACGACCACATCTTCGTGAAGGGTCTGCGCGAGTACTACGCCGCTACCCAACCTGGCAAGAGCCTCTATCCTGATGCCAACTCGACGATGCGTATGAGCTACGGCTCTGTCCAAGACTACATGCCTGCTGATGCCGTACATTACGACTATATCTGCACCGCCAACGGTATCCTTGAGAAGTACATCCCTGGCGACTACGAGTTTGACGCTCCCAAGCGCCTCATCGAACTCATCGAGAAGAAGGACTTCGGTACCTATGCCAATGACAACGGCGAACTCGTTGTGTGCTTCCTTTCGACCAATGACATCACTGGTGGTAACTCCGGTAGCCCCATCATGAACGGCAAGGGCGAACTCATCGGTCTGGCCTTCGACGGCAACTGGGAAGCCATGAGCGGTGACGTCAACTTCGAGCCCAAACTGCAGCGCACCATCAACGTGGACGTGCGTTACGTGCTCTTCATCATCGACAAGTACGCCGGTGCCACCAACCTCATCGACGAGCTTGACATCCGCAAGAGCGAACCCGAGCCCATCCGCGTGGAAGAAGAGGAAATCTAATTCCCATTCTTAACCAAAACAAAAACGGCCATCGATGCAAGTCGGTGGCCGTTTTGTTTGTGTAAGTCAACCCAATCAATTGAACAGGTCGCCAACGTTGGGCGCGTTCTGGGCAGCCTCGGAAGCCTCGAAATAAGGTTTCTTGTCGAAGCCGAACATGTTGGCAATGATGTTGTTGGGGAAGCGGCGCAGGTAGGTGTTGTACGTCCTAGCCGCCTCGTTGAACTGCCTGCGGGCATTGGCGATGGTGTTCTCACAGCTCTCCAATTTGCTTTGCAGGTCCATGTAGTTTTGGTTGGCCTTCAGTTCGGGATACTGCTCAACGGTTACCAACAAGCGTGACAAGGCACCCGACATTTCGTCTTGGGCAGCCTGGAAAGCCTTCAAGTTCTCCTCGGTGAGGTTGTTCGCGTCAAGCGTGACGGAAGTGGCCTTGGCACGAGCCTCAACGACAGCAGTCAGCGTACCAGCCTCATATTCGGCGTAGTTTTTCACCGTGGCAACGAGGTTAGGAATGAGGTCGGCACGTTGCTGGTAAGCCGTTTGGACATTGCCAACTGCTTGTTCCACAGTTTCTTGCTTCGACACCAATCCGTTGTAAATGCCCATACCCCAAATGATGGCCAGCACAACGATGGCAATGATTGCGATAAGTCCTTTTTTCATGATTTTAATGGTTTTATGTGTTAAACTTTGTGTCGTGTCAATAGTGCCTGCAAAAGTATTGAAATTTTTTCGTATTTTTGCCGTTTATACATATAGTTTTAATTGAATTTGTCAAATGACTGAAAATCAGAATACAAACGAAGATATCATTCAAGACCAACAGGTGTTCAATCGCGGCGGAAAGCTGTCGGGAGAATATAATATGGGTCAAAAGGTGCTATGTTGCAGCCGTTGCAAGCTCAACGACTTCGACTGGCTGAAGGATTACGAGAACCAAGAAGTGCAGGGCAAGGTATGCCTCGCCGAGGTGCGTTTCAAGAACGACCGCAAGGACTTTTTCACCTATCCTGAAGACCTCAATTTAGAAGTGGGCGAAATGGTGGCCGTCGAAGCTGCCATCGGACACGACATCGGCATCGTTACGATGTTGGGCGACATAGTGGAACGCCAGATGAAACGTAAGCGTTTCCGCACACCGCTTGAAGAGATGAAGAAGATTTACCGTCGCGCTAAGACCAACGATGTGGAGAAATGGCTCGCCGCCATCAAACTGGAAAACAGCACTTTGGCTCGCACCCGCACCATCGCCGATAACCTCGGTTTAGAGATGAAACTCAACGATGTGGAGTATCAAGGTGACAAGACCAAAGCCATCTTCTATTACACCGCCGACGGGCGCGTCGACTTCCGCGAGCTCATCAAGAAACTTGCCGAGGAGTTCCATGTGCGTGTGGAAATGCGTCAGATCGGCGTCAGGCAGGAGTCGGCCAAGTTGGGCGGTCTCGGTTCCTGTGGTCGCGAGCTGTGCTGCGCCTCATGGATTAGCAACTTCCAATCCGTGACGACCAATGTAGCGCGTGTGCAGCAGTTGTCGCCCAACCCACAGAAACTCGCCGGCATGTGCGGCAAGCTGAAATGCTGCCTCAACTACGAATATGACGCCTACGTCGACGCGCTGAAGGATTTCCCTGACACCAATATCGTGCTAAAATTCGAGGCGGGAGAGGCCGTCCACCAGAAAAACGACGTCTTCAAGGGCATTATGTGGTACTCCTACAAGACTGACCGCAGCAATATCATGGCCATCCCCGTCGACAAGGTCAAGGAGATTATCGCCATCAACAAGAAGGGGCAGAAACCCGAGAAATTGGAAGATTACGCCGTCACGAAGGAAGCCCACACCAACACCAACGAAGGCTATGGCGAGGCCGACCTCAAGAAAATGAGTGACTGATGAAAAGGTTAGTGTATATTGTAATGTGCTTGGCTTTGGCCGCTTGTACCACCAGCTCTTTCAACAAGCGCACCGTCATCCCTGATGCGGAATGGGCACAGGAGGATCGCGTCTGTTTCGATGTCCCCATTGACGACACCATCAACGGTTATGTCTTCGGCATGGAACTGCGCCATCTTGAAAACTACCGCTACAGCAACCTTTTCGTCTTCCTCCACACGACCTTCCCCAATGGCAACCTGACCCACGATACGATAGAATTTACCCTCGCCACGCCCGAAGGCCGTTGGATTGGCAAAAGCAGCGGCAGCATGCGTGACCTGCGCGTCCCGCTCAATGAGGCGTTGCGTTTCCCGCTTACTGGAACCTACCATTTTGAAATTGAACAAGCCATGCGCGAGCCTGTACTGAAAGGCATTTCCGACATTGGCATTTTCGTTGAAAAACAATAATATGAGCAATACAAAAAAGAAAAAGAAGAAAGTCGCAAGCGTCAAGTCACACGCCATCCGCAACCTCTGGATTATCTTCGGAGCGTTTCTGGCTTTCGTCATCCTGTTCTTCATCTGTGTGGCCACTGGCCTCTTCGGCACCATGCCCTCCTTTGAAGAGTTGGAAAACCCCAAGACCAACTTGGCCACCGAAATCATCTCTGCCGACGGCAAAGTGCTGGGTACCTATTACATTGAGAACCGCAGCAACGTGCGCTACGCCGAGCTGTCACACTACATGCCCGAAGCCTTGATTAGCATTGAAGATGAGCGTTTTACCGAACACTCTGGAATCGATGAGCGGGCTTTGTTCCGTGTGGCTTTCGGTGTGCTGACAGGACGCAAGAAAGGCGGCGGTTCCACCATCACGCAACAGCTGGCCAAGAACTTGTTTCCGCGTGGCGAGAACTTGAGCACTCCACAATTAGTATTGCGCAAGTTCCAGGAATGGATTACTGCGACCAAACTGGAACACAACTATTCCAAGGAAGAAATCGTGGCCATGTACCTTAACACCGTGGCTTTCGGTCACAATGCTTACGGTATCCGCTCGGCAGCCAAGACCTTCTTTGACAAGTCGCCGAAAGACCTCAACATCGAGGAATGTGCCTTGATGGCGGGTGTGGTCAACGCACCGACGCGCTACAGCCCTGTGCGCAACCCTGAAAATTCTTTAAAACGCCGCAACCTCGTGTTGCAAAAAATGGCTGAAAATGGCTACATCACCCAAACCGAATGTGACTCCATCTCCTTGATTCCCATCGACATGACACACTTTGGCGTGATGGACCACAACAGTGGTCAGGCCACTTATTTCCGTGAGTTCCTCCGTGGCGAGCTGACCGAATGGGCCAAAAATACCCTTCGCGCCGATGGTACGCCTTACAACATTTATCGCGACGGCCTGCGCATTTATACTACCATCGATTCGCGCATGCAACGTTACGCCGAGGAGGCCGTGCGTGAGTTCATGAGCGGCGAGTTGCAACCCATGTTCTACAAGCATTGGAAAGGCCAAAAGAACGCGCCCTTCTCCAATGTGACTGCCGACGAAATCGACCACATCTTGGAGACTTCGATGAAGCGCACCGAACGTTACCGCAGCCTGAAAAACGAAGGCATGAGCATGGACAGCATCAAGGCCGAGTTCAACCGACCTGTGCGCATGACTATCTTCTCGTGGAACGGCCCCATCGACACGGTGATGAGCCCGATGGACTCCATCCGCTATTACAAGTGGTTCCTGCAAGCCAGCTTGATTTCCATCGAGTCGCACACGGGCCATGTGAAGGCTTACGTCGGTGGCTTGGACTACCGTTTCTTCAAATACGACCATGTCACACAGGCGCGGCGTCAGGTGGGCTCCACTTTCAAGCCGTTCCTGTATTCCTTGGCCATGCAGGAAGGCGAATACACGCCCTGCACGAAGATTCCTAACATCCAGTACAACATCCAACTTGAGGACGGAAAGTTCTGGTCGCCAGGCAATTCGGGTGGCCATGTGGGCGAGGAAATCACACTGAAATTTGCCCTTGCGCAGTCCAACAACTGGATTTCGGCCTATCTGATGAACCAATTCGGTCCCAACGCCGTCATCGCGCAAGCCCGCCGTATGGGTGTGGAGTCTCCGATTGACGCAGTGCCCGCCATCTGTCTGGGTGTCTGCGACTTAAAACTCATTGAGATGGTCGGTGCCATGAGTACTTTCGCCAACCAAGGTGTCTATGTCAAGCCGATGTTCATCACGCGCATTGAAGACAAGAACGGCAACGTCATCCAACGTTTCAGCCCCGAAGAGTCGGAGGCCATGAGCGAGTTGACGGCCTATAAGATGGTAGAACTGATGAAGGGCGTGGTGCAAAGCGGTACGGGTATCCGCCTCCGTTCGTACTACGGACTCAACAACCCCATTGCAGGCAAGACGGGCACGACCCAAAAACAAAGTGATGGTTACTTCATGGGCATCACCCCTGACCTGACCACAGGCGTGTGGGTTGGTGCCGAAGATCGCAGCGTACACTTCCGCTCGACCCAGTTAGGACAAGGCTCTCACACCGCCCTGCCTATCTGGGCAATTTACATGAAAAAGGTCTATGCCGACAAGAGTCTGGGCGTCAGTCAGGGCGACTTCACGAGACCCAATATCCCTGGCCTCGATCTCAATTTCGACTGCGACCGTTACGAAAACGACGAGGCCGTTGAATACATTGATGAATTTTAGTTTAATGCCATGACTTCAAACTTCGTAGACTACGTGAAAATCTTCTGCCGCTCGGGCAAGGGTGGTGCTGGTTCGCTGCATTTCCGCCATGAGAAATACATCCCCAAAGGCGGCCCTGACGGTGGCGATGGCGGTCGCGGCGGCGATGTCATCATGCGCGGCAACGCCCAACTGTGGACGCTACTCCACCTGCGTTACACCAAGCATCTCTTCGCTGGCGATGGCGTTCCAGGAGGCAAAAACCAACTCACAGGTGCAGCGGGTAGCGATGTTTATATCGATGTGCCTTTGGGTACAGTGGCCTTCCACGCTGAAGACCACACGCAGATGGCCGAAATCACCGAAGATGGACAAGAAGTCGTGCTGCTCAAAGGCGGTCGCGGCGGCAAGGGCAACGCTTTCTTCAAGACGGCCACCCTGCAAGCACCCAAATTCGCCCAGCCTGGTGAACCTGCACAAGAAGATTGGATTACACTGGAATTGAAGCTGTTGGCTGATGTGGGTCTGGTCGGTTTCCCCAATGCGGGCAAGTCTACCCTACTCTCCGTCGTGTCGGCGGCCAAGCCCGAGATTGCCGACTATCCTTTCACCACATTGGTACCCAACCTTGGCATCGTCAGCTACCGAGAGCATCGCAGCTTCGTCATGGCCGACATCCCTGGCATCATCGAAGGTGCCGCAGAAGGCAAAGGCTTGGGAATCCGTTTTTTGCGTCACATCGAAAGAAATTCAACTTTGTTGTTTATGGTGCCAGCCAACACCGAAGACGTGAAGAAGGAATATGACATCTTGCTCAACGAGCTGAAGAAATACAACCCCGAACTTTTGGACAAAGACCGCATCCTTGCCATCACCAAGTGCGACCTCGTGGACGACGACACCATCAAAGACATCAAGAAACACCTGCCCAAAAAGGTGCCACATGTGTTCATCAGCTCCGTCGCCAACCAAGGCATCACAGAACTGAAAGATCTGATTTGGCTGACGCTGAATAAGGGTGACGCGGGAGAGGATTGGTAAACAGTCTTATTGCCAATTATTAATTGTATCGTTAATCATCAATGTCAGTTTTTTCGCACCATTATCGCATAAATGGTCAGAGTTGAAGAAATCGTCCTTGGAAAACAAAGGGCTTTTGAGAAGGTTTATGTATTTTACATTGTCATAATGTGAGGCTGATTTATTACCAAAATCTTCCATTATCGTTACTTGTTCATCATCAAGGAGAGTATAATATTCTGGTAATGTAGGTGTAGATACAAGGATAACCTTAATTCCTTTTTCTTTGCATCTTTGAATAATATCGGCAACAAACTTTACGTTTTCAGCATACAAATCCGCTTTTTTGTCTCTGTTCTTAATAGTATGTCGTTTTGAGGCCTCTATGCCATCTTTCACAAAATCTATTTGGTCTTCAATTGATTTTCGAGAATAGCCATTGCTATCGACGTGGATATAATTGCATTCATTACTTTTTATTCTTTGAAGAGCTTGCAACAAATGTCCAATTGAAATGTAGGCAAATTCATAACGGTATTTGATCTGTTTGTCAGATGACGAGAGTATTTACACCGATTGCCGCCAAGAGGTATATAAACATAATCCATGAACCACGAAGACAATGAGATGTGCCACCGCTTCCAAAACTCTTTAACCGACAAAGAAAGATATGGACGATGAAAGTTCTCCATAAGATTGAATCCCATCACCTTTGCCGCACCTCGGGCAATCAATGAATATCCACCAAAATCGCAATATATCTGGAATGTGAATAGGATTGTTGCTATAACAAAACTAACACCACTATGATCTGCTACATTATTATAAATAGTGTCAACATACGGCGCTACTGAATCAGCAACACATGATTTCATAAAGTATCCCCACAACATCATTCGTAGGCCCTCGACCACTCGACTATATTCAAATGAATGTTCCTCATGAAATTGCGGCAAAAGGTTCTTTGCCCTTTCTATAGGACCTGCTACCAATTGTGGGAAAAAAGAAACAAATAATGCATAGGTGAAAAAGTTCCTTTCTGCCTTGATAGTGCCTCGATAAACATCAACGGAATAGCCAACCGCCTGAAAGGTATAGAACGAAATACCAACTGGTAGTAGAATGTCAAGATTGGGCACACTCCAACGCAACCCGAAGAGTGAAAGTAGTTCAAAGATTGATTCGTTGATGAAATTGAAATACTTGAACACGAATAGGATGGCGAAATTGAGTACTATACTGACTGTCAAATACAGTTTCTTTTTTCGTGTATCGGCGGAGTACTTTTCAACCAATAAGCCACAAACATAAGTAAGAATTGTGGATGTGAGAATCAGTAGCGCATAAATGGGCTTCCAATTCATGTAGAAATAATAACTCGCAATGAGCAGAAACGGATTACGGAACTTGTTCTTTCCCAACAGGAAATAGATGATGCAAACTATGGGGAAAAAGATGAGAAATTCAAATGAGTTAAATAGCATGATTGTCGGCGGTTTTTGGCTTTGCCATACCAACATTCAGAAATAAGAATGGCGCAAATCATCGCGTGTTACTTATCATCGTAGAAGGCTCCGCCAAGAACCGTTGACACTAATAAGGCAGAATGATTCACGCCAACTGGCGTGAACTTCATCACACTTATTCTCGTGTCAAATTTTGGCGGATTTTTCTACGAGAGAATAAGAGCGCAAAGCTCGGTGTTTATGTTATATTATAAGTTTATTCTTCTGTTTATTTGTCGTATTTAGTACGAGGCAAAAATAAGGAAAAAAGGAATATATCTAATGAAAAAACAAAAATTCAAATCGGCTTAAACACAAAAATTGGATTCGCCATTTCTTTGGGACGAAGATACATCAGCATATAGACTGGTAAATATACAATGTTTACGTGTACCTCGATGTTGCCCGAAGCAAACACAACTGCTTCTTTTATGGCATAATCTGCATTTTCCATCACATTGGTGAGCGCATTGTGCCGCTTGTAGTTCTTGCCGGACTTGATTTCTATGGGAAGGACGCGCCCTTCGTGTTCTATCACGAAATCCAATTCTCCCTGTTTCTTGCTGTTGAAGTAATAGAGAGCATAACCGTTTGCATGAAGTACTTGAGCAGCAAAATTCTCAAAAACAGCACCATAGTTACCATTCACTTCACCCATGATAATATCACTTTGGAAACTTTGCGAATACATGCTGGCCAAAAGCCCAACATCGTTGAGAAAAAGCTTGAACAGATTCCGCTGCTCGTTGAGTTTCAACGGCACACGAGGTTCCTCAACATTATAGGTCGGCAAGGCAACACCAGCGTCGGCAAGCCAAAGGAAACTATTCTTGTAACGATAAAACTTTGCTTTTTCGTGAAGCGATTTCAGAATAAAACGTTTGTTCTTGGCGTTCAATTCTGAAGGAATCATATTGAATATTTCCTTAATATAGAGCTTGTTATCTGCATCGTACTTGGCAATGTCCTTTTGGTACAAACGCACAATGTTTTCCTGTTCGTCGCGCACTTCCTGAAGGTTATTCGTATCCAAATACTTCTGAACCACAGCTGGCATTCCGCCAATCACGAGGTAAAGGCGGAGGAGTTCCATCAGCTTTTCGTGAACTACTGTATCAACAGGTTCTCGCTTGTCATAACAATTGCGTAAATGCCCCATAACCTCATCACTCATACCCAATGCTATGGCAAACTCCTCAAAATCAAGCGGATTCATCTCTTTTTCGGCCATATAGCCAACAGGAACACTGCGCAAGTCTTTCAATTCCACACCCAACAACGAGCCACTCATAACATAACGGTAACTCCCTTCATCCACAAGGAACTTAATGGCAGTCACCACTTCAGGACATTCCTGAACCTCATCGAAAAAAATCAAGGTCTGACCAGGCACCAGTTTTGTTTTTGCCAGCGCCGAGAGTCGCAACAGCAACGATTCGGCATCCTGCGGCTCCGCAAATACGGCTTTCAGTCTCGGCTCCTCAATGAAGTTGAATTCGACAAAATGCTTGAAACAAGCCTTTCCAATTTCACGAATGGCGTATGTTTTTCCTACCTGTCTGGCTCCCGTTATAAGAAGTGACTTCTTGTTCTCCTTGAAAAATGATTTTAAATAGTTGTATATCTTGCGTTTAATCATAATTTAATTACCTTTTTCAACTGCAAATATACATTTTTTTTGACTTTTTCCAACCATATTTTATGCAAATTTTGGATTTTTTCCAACCTATTTTGGAGTGTATTTTTTACTTTTTCCAACTTTTTGGGAATACGAGACAAATACAAACCGCCAATAATCCAGACAAAAGACTATCTTTGCAACGAAAAAGCAACACCTAATGAACTCCATCGCTAAAATCGACTCCGACCTTTTCCTGTTCCTCAACGGCCTCCACGTTGATTGGATGGACAAGTTCATGGTGCTCATCACCGACATGTGGGCATGGTTCCCAGTATACCTATTATTAATATATTGGACGGTGAAGCAATACGGCAAACGCTGTTGGTGGGTTTTCCTTGCCGTAGGTGTGGTAGTGTTTTTCTCCGACCAATTAGCCTCGCATGTCTGCAAGCCGCTGTTTCATCGGTTAAGGCCCTGCTATAACCCTGATTTTCAAGATATAATTTATCTTCCCAAAGGCACGGCAGGCGGAAAATACGGCTTCGTATCCTCCCATGCCGCCAACACCTTTGCCGTGGCAACTTTCCTCACACCTGCTTTGAAGAAATACAGCCCTTGGCCAGCTATCGTGCTGTTTTTGTGGGCTTTCATCTCCAGCTACAGCCGCATTTACATCGGCTACCACTACCCAGGAGACATCATCGCGGGTGCGGTATTGGGTGCGTTAGTTGGAATGATTTTCTGGAAAGTATTCCAAAGGATAGTTGATAAACAATTAAAGGCATAGATACACTCGGTTTTTGGCCGCATGTCATACCGAGCCTCTTAGAGGCGAGTGTATCTATGCGGCCAAAAACCTCGGTATGACATGCCTTTAATAATCAGAACAATGAGCCCATCGGAGGAGCCACAGCCTCTATCTTATCGTGAAACACAACCCGAATGGTCGACCTGAACTCTATGCCGCACAACGAGGCGATGGGCGCCTCACGCATAGCAATTTCGAGGTTGCCGTGCGAGCCGAAGATGGCCACGAGGTCGGTGGTGTCGCGCACGTCCATGTAACTATCCGAAATCTTGTTGATGGTGTACAGCCTGCCTTTGACCATGATGGTGAAGTCACGGCCACGGCGGGCGTTCACGAAGTCCTCGCGGGTAATATTGGTGATGAGGTTGCCGTAAGAATCAATGTGGATGACGATACCCTCGATGGCATCGTCGCGCACCACGGCACAAAACTCGGCACCTCGCAAGGTCTCACGTTTCGGCCCGATTTCCGACAACGGCACACCTTGTACCAGCATCACGGCAACCTTGGCAAAACGGTCACGGGCGGGGAAATTGAACGAGTCGGAGTCTTGCATCACATTGATTTCGACAGCATCTTCGTATTCGTCAAAAATCTGACGGAACACGCCATTGTCGGCAGCAATGAAATACTGCCCCTCGGCCTTCACCACGACATGCGGAATCTCGTCCGACTCAATCGTGTCGACGGCGATGATGTGGATGGTGCCTGCCGGAAAGTTGCGGAAACAGTTTTTCACCACAAAACCCGCGTCGATGGTGTTGAACGGCGCAATCTCGTGCGTGATGTCAACGATGGTGGCATTGGGCAACTGCGACAAAATCACACCCTTGACGGCTGCGGCATAATAGTCGGAGTGTCCCCAATCGCTTGTAAGTGTGATAATTGCCATAGTTAAATCTCTCCTTCCAGTCTCGTTTTCTACGGAGTGCAAAAGTAATGCATTTCATCGAAAACTGCCTCTAAAAGTTGTCGTTTTTTTTGAAAAAATTCTGTTGCGGCAGACAATCGAAAAATAGACTATCTTTGCACCATGAAAAAGACGCGAGACTGCGTGACGCGAGACTGCGGGATTGACCTTGTCCCGTGTCTCGAAGTCCCGTGTCTCGAGTCAAAAGAACTGAGACATGGCAGAACAAATCATACAAATTGAAAACGTCGACGCCAAGGAACTGCACGGGCCCAACGACAAGTACCTAGAGCTGGTGAAGAGCATGTTCCCCAAGCTGAAAATCATCGCACGCGGCGACTTTGTGAAGGTGATGGGCGAAGAGGAGGAAATTGAATACTTCATCGGTCGCTACGAAACCCTGATGATGCAGCTGGAACGTTTCGGGAAGCTCACCGCGCAGACCATTGAGGACATCATGATGGCCAGCACCGACACGGAACTGCAACAGAAGATGTCGGAAAGCGACGTGTTAGTCTTCGGTCGCAGCGGCGTGCCCATCAAAGCCATCACCGCCAACCAAAAACGGATGGTCAGCGCGTCGGAGCAGAAGGATTTGATTTTTGCCATCGGCCCTGCTGGTACAGGAAAGACCTATACCGCCGTGGCTTTGGCCGTGAGAGCGTTGAAAACCAGACAGGTAAGAAGAATCATATTGACCCGTCCCGCCGTCGAAGCCGATGAGCACCTCGGTTTCCTCCCCGGTGACTTGAAAGACAAGCTCGACCCGTATCTGCAACCGCTTTATGATGCCTTGCGTGATATGATACCTTCCTCAAAATTAGAAGGTTACCTTGAAGACCACACTATCGAGATTGCACCTTTAGCTTTCATGCGAGGCCGCACCTTGGACCATGCTTTCGTCATCCTCGACGAAGCCCAAAACGCCACGCGCAGCCAGCTGAAGATGTTCCTCACCCGCATGGGCCGCTCGGCCAAGTTCATCGTCACTGGCGACATCACCCAAATTGACCTGCCGCCCAAGACACCTTCTGGATTACCGCAAGCGATGGAGGTTTTGAAAGATGTGAAAGGCATCGAATTCATCTATTTGGATGACAAGGATGTGGTGAGGCATAAATTGGTGACGGATATCGTGAACGCCTATAAACGGCATCATGAGGAAGAAAAAGAAGATAATATAGATGATTCGCGAAGTATCCCGTAGGGATGTTCGTTCGGTAAAAACAACATAACTAGCACCCGCATCCCGTAGGGATGTACCATAAGAAGAAAAGATGCCAAACACATACACACAGATACACATACAAACTGTTTTTGCGGTTCAAAACAGGCTTTGCCTAATTGATAAAAGCTGGAGAGATAGGCTTTACCAGTACATCGTTTCAATTATACAAAACAATGGTCATAAAGTGCTTGCCATAGGTGGTGTTGGCGACCATGTGCATATCTTGTTCGGATTTCGTCCAACTGAATCGTTGTCTCATCTCATGCAGGAGGTGAAACGCGATTCCTCTGCTTGGATAAATGCCAATCATTTTGTCAAGGGAAAATTCTCATGGCAAGAGGGCTTTGGAGCTTTCTCATACAGCAAAAGCCAAATTCCCCGTGTATGCAATTATATTGAAACCCAAGAAGAACATCATAGAAAAAGAACATTTACAGAAGAATACATTGATTTCTTGGAAAAATTCGGAATTGAATATGATAAACGATACATTTTTAAACCTATTGAATAACATAATGGCACATCCCTATGGGATGTAATGGATACACAACAACCTTTTTCTACCGAGCGGTTTTCCCTACGGGAAAAACCCAGAAACAAAAAACAACAAACAAAACTATCAATTAAATATGAACGCATTAACAAAAACCGATTACCATTTCCCAGGCCAGACCAAGGTCTATCACGGCAAGGTCCGCGACTGCTATTTCATCAACGACGAATACATGGTGATGGTCGCCACCGACCGTATTTCGGCTTTCGACGTCATCCTGCCCAAGGGCATCCCCTATAAAGGACAGGTCCTCAACCAAATTGCCGCCATGTTCCTCGATGCCACCGCCGACATCGTCCCCAACTGGAAACTCGCCACTCCAGACCCGATGGTCACCGTGGGGCGTTTGTGCAAGCCTTTCCCCATCGAGATGATTATCCGCGGCTACCTCACGGGCAGTTCGTGGCGCACCTACAAGAGTGGACAGCACACCATCTGCGGCGTGCAGATTCCTGACGGCATGAAGGAACACCAGCGTTTCGCCGAACCCATCATCACCCCGACCACTAAGGCCGAGGAAGGCCACGACGAGGACATCTCACGCGAGGAAATCATCGCCAGAGGTCTCATCAGCGAAAAGGATTACACTCAAATTGAGGACATTACGAGAAATCTCTTCCAACGCGGCACTGAAATCGCCGCCAAGCAGGGCTTGATTCTCGTCGATACGAAATACGAGTTCGGCAAGATTGGCGACCAAATCGTGCTGATGGACGAAATCCACACGCCCGACTCGTCGCGTTATTTCATCGCCGACCAGTACGAGGAACGCTTCGCCAAGGGCGAGCCGCAAGTACAGCTCTCCAAGGAGTTCGTTCGCGAGTGGCTGATGGCCAACGGCTTCCAAGGCAAGGAAGGACAAATGGTTCCCGAAATGACACCCGAGTATGTGAACAGTGTTTCGGAACGCTACATCGAACTTTACGAGAAGGTCACAGGGCACAAGTTTGAGAAGGCTCCTGATTCGGAAGACTTGCTCAAACGAATTGAGAATAATGTAATGAACTTCTTGAAGAAATGAGAAAAGCGGCGTTTGCCGCTTTTTTCATTCATATCGCCACCTCAACCCATCGTCCATCCTTGAAATTCACCACACTGCGGTAGCCTGCTTTCTTCAGAGCCTCCTCGGCGGCTTCAAACTCCAACGAGATTTCGCTGAAATGGTGCGCATCGGCGGAGATGATGGCGGGAACACCCATCTTGCAAGCCTCTTCCATCAGCCATGGCGAAGGATAGAAGCCGTTGTAGCGTTTCTTGTAAATGCCGCGTGTGTTGATTTCCATCACCAAACCTTTCTCGCGGATGAGGTCGAGGGTTTCGAGAGCCAGTTTGCGGTACCACGGCTCGTCCTCGTGGAAATAACGCTCGCGATTGTGCATCTTGATTTTGTCGAAGTGGGCGATGATGTCAAACTGCTCGTTTTCAATCATTTCGTTCGACTGCTCGAAGAAGCGGTGCACGGCACTACGAATGTCACCATCGAAGAACTTTTGCAAGCCTTCGTCGTAAACTTCCCACTTCGGCCCGTCAATGAACCAAATCTCATCGGGATTAGCCGACTGCCCGACCAAATGCACCCCACCAATCAGATAATCCAGGTGATACTTCTCTTTGGTCACGGCAAAAGGCTCGGATGCGCCTGGAAGATAATCGGCCTCCAAGGCGCAATACAACTCGATTTTGTCCTTAAACTCATCTTTCAGCTGTGCAATTTCAACCACATAACGCGGCATGTCGGCTGACTTTACCGAGAAATTGTTGTCGAACGGTAGCGGGCTATGCTCCGAAAAACCGAGTGTCGTCAAACCCTGACGGACCGCCTCTTCCACGATTTCGCGGGGCTGTGATTTGCCGTCGCTATAAACACTATGCGTGTGCAGGTTGAAGTTTTGCATGATTGCTCTTTTTCGGTTTTATGTAGAAAGAATTATGCAAAAATACGGCTTTTTGCAAAAAAATCTTCTTGATTTGTAATTTTTCGGCGATTTCTCCGTATTACTATAGAAATTCAAATCCAATCAACAATGAAAACACAAATCTTAAACAGAGCTTTGATGCTGATGGCTTTATGCCTCGTTGCCTTTGGTTGCAACGCCCAAAAAATCGACAACTCCACCGTGAAAACCATCGACTTGAACCGCTATGCTGGCGAATGGTACGAGATTGCCCGTTTTGACCACCGTTTTGAACGTGACCTTGACTATTGCAAAGCTACCTACGTGCTGTGTTGCGACAACCGAATCAATGTTTTAAATACAGGTCAGAAAAACGGCCAATTCAAGTCTTCATCAGGGAAAGCCAAGACAACCAAAGATCCTGGCCGCCTGCGCGTTTCCTTCTTCGGGCCTTTCTATTCTGATTACCGCGTCATGATGCTTGACCCTGATTATCAGTATGCCCTCGTAGGCAGCAAAAGCGCAAAGTACCTTTGGATCCTTTCTCGCACACCGAAACTGGACGAGAACGTAAAGCAAGCCATTCTTGCAGAAGCCACACGCCGAGGCTACGATGTCAGCAAGCTTATTTGGGTAAAGCAATGAATGGTTTGTAGGACTGTCATACTATGGCCGCCGCACGACGAATTTTCGAAGCGGCTGCCTCGGTGCGACAGCCCTACATGGTGGAAACCACCTTATAAACCTTATCCCCGCGCCT
>Ga0310786_10001232_pt1 | contig 41165 bp, 36 predicted proteins | sample AusTroGonzalo_MG_FD_203881 | JGI IMG/M metagenome (GOLD analysis project Ga0310786, IMG submission 203881) | Bovine rumen microbial communities from tropical cattle in Woodstock, Queensland, Australia - Gonzalo_03 (v2) (version 2) | ecosystem: Host-associated > Mammals > Digestive system >... | reverse complement strand
ACGAGGACCCCGGCAAGTCTTCCAACAACTACGACGAAGGCTACCCCCAGGAGACCCTGGACTTTGTGAAAGGCCTGCTGCAGTACGTTCCCAAGGGCACGCACATCTACATGGCCCAGCACAGCCCCATCCGCTTCGTCTTCCCCCGCAAGCACCGCGACATCAAGAACGCCGACAAAATGCTCTCCATCCTGGACGGCTATAAAGTGGACATTCTCTCCGGTCACACCCATATCATGAACACCGTCAAGGTAAACGACTGTGTCACGGACCACAACGCCGCCGCCCTCGGCGGTGCCTGGTGGGCCACCGACTGGTGCAAGGACGGCACTCCGCGCGGCTACCAGGTCATCTCCTCCGTCGGAGGCAAGGTGAGCTGGGACTGGCACAACCTGGACTACCCGGACACCTTCCAGGTGCAGTTCATCGGCATGGACCAGGCTCCCCTGCACCCGAACGCCGTGCTCGCGAATGTATGGATGGCCGACGAAAACTGGACCATCGAGTGGTACCAGGACGGCACCTACATGGGCAAGGCCACCCAGGTGGTGGAAATCTCCCCGGACTACCGCGACGAAATCGTGGGCGTCTATAATGGAGAGGCCGATAAAATTCCGGGCTACAAGAAACCCGAGCCGATGTGGCACTTCTACGCTGCCGAACCTTCCCAGTACGCCTCCACCGTCACCATGGTGGTGAAAGCCCCCGACGGCCGCGAGTGGCGCCACGACTTTGACCTGTCCAACCGCGCCTACATCGACCTCCAGGCTCACCGCGGCGGTGCCGGCCTCATGCCGGAGAACACCTTCTCCTCCATGAGGAACGCCATGGACCTGCACGTGAACACGCTGGAGTTCGACCTCCAGATTAGCGCCGACGGCCAGGTGGTCGTCTCCCACGACGCCTACTTCCACTCCCGCTACGCCATGCGCCCGGACAGCACTTACATCCAGAAGGAAGACCCCAAGGAGTATCTCTACACCATGCCGTACGACAGCATTGCCAAGTACGACGTGGGTCTTCGCTTCGTAGACCGCTGGCCCGAGCAGAAGAAGCTGTCCGAGCATAAGCCGCTGGCATCGGCCCTCATCGACTACACGGAAAAATACGCGAAGGAAAAGAACCTCTCCGCGTTCCGCTATAACATTGAGATCAAATCCCGCAAGGGAAAAGGCGAAGGCAATCTCTGGCCGGACTACAAGGATTTCTGCGACATCTGCATTCCCCTGCTCCTGTCCAAGAACCTCGGAGACCGCCTGGTGGTCCAGAGCTTCGACGTACGCGCCCTGGAATACATCCACAAGAAATGGCCGGAAGTGATTCTCTCCTACCTCACCGAGGACGAGACAGACATTGTCCAGATCCTTTCCCAGATCAGCTTCAAACCCACCTGGTGGTCACCGAACTATCAGGTTGTGACCCGCACCAACGTGGCCTACTGCCACGGCCTGGGCATCAAGGTGGTTCCCTGGACGGTGGACGAGCCGGAAGACATCCACCGCATGGTGGAGGTGGGCTCCGACGCCATCATCTCCAACTACCCCGACCGCCTCATCACGGTCGTCCGCGAGGGGCGCTAGCCCCAGACTTCCTTAGCGACTTCCTGGACCAGTTTCAGTTTGGCCCACTGTTCGCCTTCTGTGAGTTTGTTTCCAATCTCGCAGGAGGCGAAGCCGCATTGGGGGCTCACGCAAAGGCGGTCCAGCGGGATATACCGGGCAGCTTTCTCAATGCGCTCTTTCACGAGGGACTTGAATTCCAGTTTGGGAGACTTGGTGGTAATCAGCCCCAGCACCACCATCTTGTCACCGGTGACGTGCTGCAGCGGAGCAAAGCCGCCGGAGCGGTCGTCGTCGAACTCCAGATAGTAGGCGTTCACGTTCTCCTTTTCGAAGAGAACCTCGGCCACCTTGTCGTAGGCGCCGGAGTTGGCGTAAGTGGAGTGGTAGTTACCGCGGCACACATGCGTGTTGATGAACATATCGGCCGGTTTCCCTTCCAGGGCCATGTTGTTGATACGAAGGTTCATCTCCTGCACGGCCTTGAGGCCACCTTCGTCGGTGCCCCACATATACACGGCGGCAGGGTCCACCAGCATACCCCAGGTGCAGTCGTCGAACTGCAGGCGGCGGCAGCCGGCCTCGTACACCGCCTGAATGAACTGGCGGTAGGCCGATGCGAGGTCCTGAATCAGTTCCTCGTTGTCGGTATAGTATTTCCGGGTATTCTCCTGGGCAAAAGGCATCACCATCTGAGCCAGGAACTGGGCAGGGGCGGGAATGGTGAGCTTGGCATCGGCATCCTCTCCGGCGAGTGCCTTCACGAACTTGAAGTGGTCGATGAACGGGTGATGGGCGCCCGGCGACAGCTTGCCGGTGAGGAAGGTGTCGTCAATCATGGCCTGCTCTCCATGGAAGGGGAGGCCGGTTTTGGTGGGAGCGTGACCTACGCCGTTAAAACCCCACATGAAGTCCAGGTGCCAGGCCTGACGGCGGAACTCTCCGTCGGTGACAACCTTAAAACCAAGCGCTTTCTGCTTGGCGACAAGGTCTGTGATGGCGGCGTCCTCTACCTGCTTCAGGTCATCGGCCGAAATCTTGCCCGCAGCGAAGTTGGCGCGGGCTTCTTTGAGGGCCTGGGGGCGAAGGAAGCTGCCCACGAAATCGGCCCGTTGGGCTGCCGGATAGGTTTTATTGCTCATAGAATACACTGCTTTGATTCGATAAAGGTACGACAAAACTTGGAAAAAGCAAGGCAACGTCCTATATTTGCGAGGATAAACAGCATATCCCTATGAGAAAAATAGCTTTCTTTTTTGTCCTGCTTGCGGCTGCCTTCAGCGCTGCCGCCCAGGAGACTTATTTATATGCCGAGCGGGATACCTGCTCCCTGTACATGGATGTTTTCCGCGCTGCGCCCGGTTCCCAGACCAGCCTTGACAGCCTCCAAAAACCTACCATATTATATGTGTTCGGCGGCGGTTTCATCGGCGGCAAGCGCACGGAACCTTTCATTATGAACTGGTTTGAGCGCCTGAACAGCAACGGCTACACCGTCGTAACCATCGACTACCGGCTGGGCATGAAGGGCTACAAGATGGGCAAGGGCCTTCGCGGCGCCTACCAGGCCAGTGACCGCTTTTACGAGTCCCAGCAGATGGGTGTGGAAGACCTTTTCGCAGCCATCAGTTTCATCAACGACAACAAGGAAGAACTGGGCATTGACCCGGCCAACATCGTGGTAGCCGGCTCCAGCGCCGGTGCCATCATTGCGCAGGCGGCCGAATATGACATCGTAAGCGGCCGCACGGAAGGGCTGCCGGAAGGCTTCCAGTTCAAGGGCGTGATGGCTTTCGCCGGCGCTGTCATCAGCGTGAACGGAGACCCCAAGTATAAATCGGCCCCCTGCCCCGTGCTCATGCTGCACGGCACGGCCGACGAAGCGGTGGCCTACACCAAGTACGGCGCCATGGGCCGCGGCATCTGGGGCAGTGACTATCTGGCCGGCCATTGGGCCAAGAAGGGTTTCAAAGGCTATTGCATCTACCGCTTCACCGGCCGCACGCACGACGTGGCCGCTTACATGAACTACCTCTGGGACCTGGAGCAGCCGTTCCTGGAGAAGAACGTCATGCAGGGTATTGACCGCACGGTAGACGCCACCGTCGACGACCCGTCCCTCCCCGGCGCCTCCTGGGGCCAGGTGAGCCTGGATACGATGTATCGGCAGTAATTATTAGAAAAATCCGACAAATTCGCCCGCTTGTGCAGCACTTTGGCACAAGCGGGCGATATCTTTGCATCAGAAATTAAAACGGATGCATTATGAGAAACACGGATTACAACCAGATGGAAAACCTTTCCAACATGATTTCTTCCAATACTTCCTTCCAGGCACTCAAGGACCTGATGGACGATCTGGGTCTGGAATTCGAAGAGGCCAACTGCCTTTAGTCCGTCTTCAGTTCCACCACGGTGGATTCCTTGTCGGGCGTAAGGGTAACGCGCAGGGTGCGCAGTTCTCCGCTTTCCACCTTTGACTTGGAAACCAGGATGCGGTCGCTGATGATGAACTCAGACACCGGATCTTCCACGTAGTGAACGATGGCCCGTTTCAGCGGACGGGCACCGAAGGCAGGATCGTAGCCGGCCTCGGCCACAAAACGTTTGGCCGAAGGAGTGATGGTGAGCTTGTAACCAGCCGCCAGCGCACGATCGCGCAGGTCCTTCAGTTCAATGTCAATAATCTGCTCAATGGCCTCCTTGCTCAGGGCATGGAAATAAACCTGCCCGTCCACACGGTTGATGAACTCCGGCGGGAACGCCTTCTTCACTGCTTTCTCCACCACGCTGCGGCGGTCGGCCGTCACATTCTTGCCGGCGGTAGCAAAACCGATTCCGCTGCCAAAAGCTTCCAGTTCGCGGCTTCCCACGTTGGAAGTCATAATCACAATGGTATTCTTGAAGTCCACCGTACGGCCGTTACTGTCCGTCAAGCGGCCCTCGTCCATCACCTGCAGCAGCAGGTTGAAGATATCCGGGTGGGCCTTCTCAATTTCATCCAGCAGCACCACGCTGTAAGGCTTGCGGCGCACGCGCTCGGAGAGCTGACCGCCCTCCTCGTACCCAACATATCCGGGAGGCGCGCCAATGAGCCGCGACACGCTGAACTTCTCCATGTATTCGCTCATGTCAATGCGCACGAGGTTCTCCTCGGAGTCGAACAGGTATTCGGCCAGTGTCCGTGCCAGTTGGGTCTTGCCCACGCCGGTGGGGCCGAAGAAGAGGAACGTGCCGATGGGACGGTTCGGGTCCTTGAGGCCCGCACGGTTGCGCTGGATGGCGCGCACCACCGTCTCGATGGCCTCGTCCTGTCCGATGATGCGATCCTGCAGGCACTTGCGCATTTTCACAATGCGGTTGCCTTCGCTTTCGGCCACCTTGTTCACGGGAATGCCCGTCATCTTGGAGACCACGGAAGCGATGTCCTCTGCGCCCACTTCATGCTGGGCACCGCGCTTCTTGCGCGACAGGTGCAGGCGCACCATGGAGCCAGCCTCGTCCAGGGCATCGATGGCCTTGTCCGGGAGGGACTTGTCGGTGATATATCTGTCGGTGAGCCGCACGGCCGCCTCAACGGCTTCGTCCGTATAAGTGATGCCGTGGAACTCTTCGTACTTCGGCTTCAGGTGCCGTAAAATTTCAATGGATTCGGCCACGCCGGTGGCCTCAACGACGATTTTCTGGAAACGACGGTCCAGGCCGCCATCCTTTTCCACAATCTTGGTGAACTCGTCCAGGGTGGTGGCGCCGATGCACTGGAATTCGCCGCGCGCCAGGGCCGGCTTCAGCATATTGGCGGCATCCAGGCTACCGGAAGCACCGCCCGCGCCCACGATGGTGTGGAACTCGTCGATGAACAGGATGAGGTCCGGGTTCTCCGAGGCCTCCTTGATGATGGCCTTCAGGCGCTTCTCAAAGTCTCCGCGGTACTTGGTGCCGGCCACCACGGACGCGATGTCCAGCGAGAGGATGCGCTTTTTCGCCAGTGCGGCCGAGATGTCGCCGGAGGCAATCTTCTGCGCGATGCCTTCCACGATGGCCGATTTTCCCACGCCGGGCTCGCCGATGAGCATGGGGTTGTTCTTCTTCCGTCGGCCCAGAATCTCGATGACGCGGGAAATCTCCGTGTCGCGGCCCACCACCGGGTCCAGCTTGCCCTCGCGGGCCGCCTTCGTGAGGTCGTAGGCGAACTCCTCGATGTCCAGCCGCTTCTCTCCCTCGGCCTCCTCCTGCGGACCCTGCGTCGGCTGTTCCTCCTTAGGGGCCGATGAAGGCTGCTGCAGCATACCCTCGTCCTCCATGTAGGCCAGCAGACGGCCGTAGTCGATGCCATGGTTGCGCAGGTACACCTGGCCATAGCTCTCCGTGGTGCGGCAGAGCGCCAGCAGCAGATGCTCCGGACGGGCAGCGAGGCTCTTGAGGCGCGTCGCCTCCATCACGGTGATGCTGAGCACGTTCTGCGCCTGACGGGAGAAACTGATATGGTCAATCTGCTCGTACGGGATGGTCTCGTTGGTGAAAATGCGCTGGTCGATGAAAGTCTTCAGGTCTGTGGGCTCCACGCCCAGGCTCTGCAGCGACGAGAAAGCGGCGTTCTCCTCATGCCGGATGATGGCCAGGAACAGATGGTCCGGGCCGATGCCGTAGCTTCCCGTGCGCATGGCTTCCTCCCGCGCATAGGCGATAATCCTGTTCAGGTCTTCGGAAACTTGTAGCTGCATACTATTTTACCAGATATTCGGTGGTGATACCGCCGGCTTCTTCCAGCAGCATACGGGTGATTCGGCCCTTGGCATTGTAGTCCAGTTCCATGCCGGAGTAGCCCTTGACAGCGGGCTTGCGCATCTTGATGACAACATGCTTGCCGCCCTTGATATCCGTCACGGTGCAGTCGGCGTCCATCTCCTTGGCAATGTCCTCGTACTTGCCCTGGATACCATAAAGGATGGCGTTGCGCTGCTGACGCACCGTCTTGTTCTTATCCGTATTCACATCCAGGGAAATACCGCGCAGGTCAAAGCGCAGGAACGGGCCGTCTACAATAAAGTAGTCTCCGTCCGGTTTGGAGTAAATCATTGCCAAATTGGCAGGTTCGGTATAAGTAATGGTACCCTCACTCACGATTTTCTTGCCGGTAAGCTTCAGGGTTTTCGTCTGTACAAAAGTGGTTTCAAAGCTCTGTGCGCCTGCATTCAGGCCAATCAGGAGCAGTGCAAATGCAAAAATCTTTTTCATCATATCTCTCAGTTATACAAGAATGATACCTGTCAGTTACAGGTACAGGGCATGCGTATTTTTGATTTCGTTCATCACGAAGGAGGAAAGGATGGAGCCGATGGAGTCGATCGTTCCCAGCACATTGATGATAAACTCGTTGTAGTATTTCATATCCGGCGCCTGGATCTTCAAGAGATAATCGTACTCCCCCGACACATTGTAACATTCCGCCACCTGCGGAATATCCTTCACCACCGAGATGAAGTCCTGGGCAATTCCCCGGTTCATCTGCTTCAGCTTCACCGAGCAGAACACCGTGAACCCCCGTCCCAACTTCTCGGCATCCAGCACCGCCACATACTGCTTGATGAAGCCGCTTCTCTCCAGCCGCTTCAGCCGCTCGAACACCGGCGTGGTGGAAAGATTCACCCGCGCCGCCAGTTCCTTGGTGGTAAGACGCGCGTTTTCCTGCAGCGCCCGAAGGATCTGCAGGTCCACACTGTCCAGTAAAATTTCTGCCATAAGAATAATATTCTATTTCAGCCGCTTCTCGCCAGCAAAATTTTCCATTTATTCCAACTCTCACCGCAAATATAGAAACATATTCCAAATTTTCAAAAGCACTTGTACGTTTTTTCTACACATCCTACCTTTGCATCCAACAGGAGATCCTCTCGCTTCGCTCGGGATGACAAAGAACCTGTCATACCGAGGCCCCGAAGGGGCCGAGCGTATCTCCAAACAAAACAAAGATTATGGCAAGAATAGATACAAAATGCGTTCATGCGGGGTATTGCCCCAAGAAGGGAGAGCCCCGGCAGCTCCCGATTATTCAGAGTACAACTTTTAAATACGAGACCTCTGACCAGATGGGCCGTCTGTTCGACCTGGAGGACAGCGGGTACTTCTATACCCGTCTTTCCAACCCGACAGTGGACGCCGTCGCCGCTCAGATCTGCGAACTGGAGGGCGGCGTAGGGGCCATCCTCACCTCCTCCGGACAGGCCGCCAACCTCTTCGCCGTGCTGAACATCGCCGGAGCGGGCGACCACATCATCGCCGCCAACAACATCTACGGAGGCACCTTCAACCTGCTGGGCGTATCCCTCCCGAAATTAGGTATCAATATTACATTTTTGAGCGCCGATGCTTCCGACGCCGAGATTGAAGCCGCCATCCAGCCTAACACGAAGCTGGTCTTCGGCGAGACCATCTCCAACCCCGGCGTCGAAGTCTTCGACATCGCGCGCTGGGCCGCCGTCGCCCACAAAAACGGCCTGCCGCTGGTGGTAGACAACACCTTCGCCACCCCCGTGCTGTGCCGTCCGTTTGAATGGGGGGCCGATATTGTCACCCACTCCACCACCAAGTACATCGACGGACACGGCGCCAGCGTAGGCGGAGCCCTGGTGGACAGCGGCAACTTCCCCTGGGACAAGTACGCCGAGAAATTCCCCGGCCTCACCACCCCCGACGAGTCCTACCACGGCCTCACCTACACAAAGAAGTTCGGCAAGGCCGCCTACATCACCAAGGCCGTCACCCATCTTATGCGTGACTTCGGCTCCCAACAGAGCCCCCAGAACGCCTTCTACCTGCATCTTGGCCTCCAGACGCTGCACCTGCGCATTCGACGCCATAGCGAAAGCGCCCTCAAAGTAGCCCAGTGGCTGCAGCAGCGTCCGGAAGTGGCCTGGATCCACTACCCCGGCCTGGAGAACGACCCGCACCACGCCCTGGCCCTCAAATACTGCCCGGAGGGATGCAGCGGAGTCCTGGCATTCGGCCTCAAAGGCGGACGCGCCTTTGACAACCGGTTCCTGGACGCCTTGAAGCTCACCACCATCGAAACCCACGTGGCCGACTGCCACACCTGCGTCCTGCACCCCGCCTCGCACACCCACCGCCAGCTGAGCGACGAGCAGCTCAAAGCCGCCGGCATTGCCCCCGATCTCATCCGCCTGAGCATCGGCCTTGAAGACCCTCAGGACATCATCGAAGACTTAAAACAGGCCCTGGAACGTGCTTAGACAAGAGATTACCACTACTATACAATTGGAAAACGGAGGTACGCTGAAAGACGCGCACCTCGTTTTTCATACTTCCGCAGAGCGTCACGGCCGCGTCATCTGGATCTGCCACGCACTCACCGCCAACAGCAACCCCGAGGACTGGTGGCCGGAGATGGTGGGCCCCGGCCGCACCATCGACCCCGAAAAAGACTTCGTAGTTTGCGTGAACATGCTGGGCAGCGCTTACGGCTCCGAGAGCCCGGCCCGTACCAACCCGAAAACCGGCAAACCCTGGATGCTGGACTTCCCGGCCATCACCATCCGGGACAGCGTGAGCGCCTTCATCGCCGTACGGAAGCACCTCGGCATCGAAAGCATCGACCTTCTCATCGGCGCATCCAACGGCGGGTTCAACGCCATCGAATGGGCCGTCACCGAGCCGGAGCGCATGAAACGCTGCCTGTTCCTGTGCACCGCCCCGCGCATCTCGCCCTTCCTCGGCGCCACCGTCGAGGCCCAGCGGATGGCCTTGGAGGCCGATCCCAGCTTCCGCGAAGCGAAAGACCTTCGAGGCGGGGCGGCAGGCCTCAAATGCGCCCGCGCGCAGGCACTCATCAGCTACCGCAGTTTCCGCGGCTACGGCCGCACCCAGTACGAGGAAGACCCCGACACCCTCTTCGCCGGACGCGTCGCCTCCTACGAGCGGTACCAGGGAGAGAAACTCCTGCGCCGCGGCTTCGACGCCTACTGCTACTACACCCAGTGCAACGCCCTGGACAGCCACAACGTGGGACGCGGGCGCGGCGGCGTGCAGAAAGCCCTGGGCACCATCCAGGCCCCCTGCACCATCGTCGCCGTAGACTCCGACCAGATCTTCCCCCCGGAAGAAGGCAAACAGTGGAGCCGCTGGATCCCCAACGCAGAATACATAGAAATCAGTTCCGACTTCGGCCACGACGGATTCCTCCTGGAAATCCCCAAGTTGTCGGCCATCATAATGAGGTAAGCCCATGCAAGTACTCAAATTCGGCGGCACTTCGGTCGCCTCTGCTGAAGCCATGCTTCAGACCATCCATATCATCAAGCAGGCCCTGCAGGAGGACCGTACCCTCGTCGTGAGTTCGGCCATCAGCGGCTGCACCGACCAGCTCATCGGCATCGGAAAACTCGCCGCCGCGCGCGACGAAGCCTGCCGCGAGCAGCTCCGGGCCCTGCAGGAGCGGCATCACACCATCATCGAGAAGCTCCTGCCGCCGGGCTACCAGAGCAAGACGCGCGAGGCCGTGGACGCCCTTTTCAGCGAGCTGGAGAGCATCGTGCAGGGCGTGTACCTGCTGGGCGAGCTCTCCCCCACCAGCCTCAGCGCGGTGGAAAGCTTCGGCGAGCTCCTCTCTACGCGCATCCTCTCCGACCAGTTCATTTCGCAGGGTATTGCGTGCCGATGGTTGGACGCCCGCGAGCTCATCCTCTGCCGGGACGGCGTGGTAGACACGGCCGAGACTTATCGACGCATGGCCGACGCCGTCCAGCATCACGTGCACGCCGAGCTCTTCCTGGCGCCGGGCTTCATCGCCCGCGACGCGGAAGGGCGGCCCACCACCCTCGGCCGCGGCGGCTCCGACTACACGGCCTCCCTCTTCGCTGTGGGCCTGCATGCCCGCAAGCTCGAAATCTGGACCGACGTGCCCGGCATCATGACGGCGCATCCCAAAGTGGTACCATCGGCCCGTCCCATCCCCTTCGTGTCCTACCGCGCCGCGCAGGAACTGTCCCACTTCGGCGCCAAGGTCATCTATCCGCCTACCATCCAGCCGGTGGTGGCCGAGGGCATCCCCATCTGGGTGAAGGACACCTTCCACCCAGAGGAGCCCGGCACCCTGGTGGAGAAGAACCCGCCCCGCACGCACGGCGGCGTGGTGGGCATCGCGCACTCCGAGGGCATCGCGCTCATCTCGCTGGAAGGCAGCGGCATGGTGGGCGTCCCCGGCTTCAGCTCGCGGCTCTTCGCCGCCCTGGCGCGGGAGAACATCAACATCATCCTCATCACGCAGGCCTCCTCCGTGCATTCGATGTGCATCGCGGTGGCTGCGGCCGATGCCCAGCGCGCCCGAAAGGCCGCCGACGACTGCTTCGCGTACGAGATTTCCCTGGGCAAGCTGAACCCGCTGAAGGTAGAGAAGGGCTTCTCCATCGTGTGCGTGATTGGCGACGACATGCTGGGCCACAGCGGCGCCACGGGCCAGATGCTCGCCGCCCTGGGCCGCCACAGCATCCCCGTCCGCGCCACCGCGCAGGGTTCCTCCGAGCGAAACATCTCCGTAATTGTGCCCTCCGACAGGGCCGATGAAGCCATCCGCGCCATCCACCACGAATTCTTCGACCGCTACGACACGCAGGTGATCCCCCTGTTCATCGCCGGCTACGGCCGCGTGGGGAAAGCGCTGGTGGAGATGCTGCGGGACAACGCCGCGGCCATCGCCCGGCGCTCCGGCAAGGAGCTGCGCGTCTGCGGCCTGGCCCGGAGCACCCGCTACGTCATTGACACCGAAGGCATTGACCTGTCCCGCGCAGGGGAACTGCTGGAGGCAGGCTCCACCGGGTCTTATATTGACGCGCTTTGCGGCCTCTCTCTGGAGAACGCCATCTTCGTGGACTGCACGGCGAATGAAGAAATTGGTTTCCGCTACCCGGACCTCTTCCAGAGCGGCTATAGTGTAGTCGCCTGCAACAAGATTCCCTTCTCCGGTACCTACGCCCAGTTCCGGAACCTCCAGCTGGACGCCCACAAGGCCGGTGTGGCCCTGCGCTACGAAACCACCGCCGGCGCCGCTCTGCCGGTGCTCGTCACCCTGGACCGCGTGGTCCAGAGCGGCGACACGCTGGTGCGCATGGAAGCCGTGCTTTCCGGCACCCTCAACTACCTGCTGGACAACTACCAGGGCAGCGGCTGGGACGAACTGGTGGAAGACGCCCGCGTGAAAGGCTACACCGAGCCAGACCCGTCCATCGACCTCTCCGGCAAGGACGTGCTGCGCAAAATCCTCATCCTGAGCCGACAGGCCGGTCTCCCGCTCGAAGAGGGCCAGGTGCACCTGGAGGCTATTCCGGCCGATATCGCCGCCCGCTATGCCGCCGCTTCCGCCGCCGGCCATAAGCTGCGCTACGTATCCTCGGTCGATGCCGAAGGCCATGCCCAGGTGGGATTACAGGAAGTCGGTCCCGAGAGCCCGCTCTATGGACTCCGCGGAACCGACAACGCGATTCTGATAACTACAGGGGATTATCCCTCCCCCATGCTCATTCAGGGCGCCGGCGCCGGCACGCGCCAGACCGCCGGGGGTCTCCTGAATGATATTCTGCTGTCTTTGTAGCGTTAGTCTACAAATACCATTTCGTTGAAGAGGTAGTCCGCATGGCCTACCTCTTTGATTACAAAGAGGAGGTAGCGCACGTCCAGGGAAATGTTGCGGCAGATCTCCGGGTCAAAGACGATGTCGCTCATGGTGCCTTCCCACACGCGGTCGAAGTTGATGCCGATGAGGTTTCCGTCGGCGTTCAGCACCGGGCTGCCGGAGTTGCCGCCGGTGGTGTGGTTGGTGGCCAGGAAGCAGACGGGCTGCTCCTCGAAGCCGCCGCGGGCATAGATGTCGCGCAGCACCTGCGGGATGTTGTAGTCGAAGATGTCCGGATTGTCCTTCTCGATGATGCCGCGGAGGGTAGAGACGGGCCGATAATAAATGGCGTCGGAGGGCCGATAACCTTCCACATGGCCGTAGGCAATACGGAGAGTGAGGTTGGCGTCGGGGTAGAAGGTCTTGTCGGCCTCAAATTCCATCTGGCCCTGCATGTAGGTGCGGTAAAGGAGGGAGATCTGCTGGTTGTACATCCTCACCAGGGGAAGGATATTCTCCCGGTAGTGCTTGTCCAGGGCCTCGGCCAGGTCTTTGGCGTCTTGCTCATAGGTGAAGACGGCATCCTTCCAGGCCACCATGTCGCCTTTGAAGTCGGCCCGTTTCTGCAGGAAGTATTCCGGCTTGTACTGGTCTTCCAGGGCCTTGTCGAAGGCTTCCATCATGGCCACGAAGATTTCCTCGTCGATGGGCTGGTAGTAATCCTTCATATCCAGCTTCCGGCCCATGCCCATCTGGATTTTCTCCACGGCGCGGACCGTCTCGTTGTAATACTCGTAGGCGCGGTAAACGGGGTTCCGCTGCTCGTACAGATTCCCGATACTGAAAGGAACCCAGGCATAGCGGGTGCCCTGGGCCCACTGTTCGAAGCGGGCTTCGTAGGCCTCTTTTACGGGAACCACCTTGTTCTTGCGAAGGCCCTTTTCCTCTCCCTGCCACTTCTTCCAGGCGTTGGCCACGGAAGCGTACTTGGAAGAATACTGGATGCGCACGGCCTGGCTCTGTGACATGTATTTCTTCATGATGTTCAGGCGGGTGGTGCGAAGGGCAATCTTTTCAGGGTCGGAGACATCCTGGATATAGCGCACGGCCTCGGAGTGGATGTACTCCTGGGTGCTGCCGGGGCAGCCATACACAAAGGTGAAGTCGCCTTCCTTCACGCCGGCCGTAGAGATTTTCATGAAACGCCTGGGCTGGTAGGGCACATTGGTTTCGCTATATTCTGCGGGCAGGTTGTCGGCGCCGGCATAGATGCGGAAGATGGAGAAGTCGCCGGTGTGGCGGGGCCACATCCAGTTGTCGGTTTCGCCGCCGAACTTGCCGATGGAGGACGGCGGAGCACCTACCAGACGCACGTCCGTGTACTCACGGAATACGAAAAGGAAGTACTGGTTGCCATAGTAGAGTGCTTCCACACTGGCCTTGATGCCGTTGCCTTCTTTTTCGGCCTGCTCGATGAGTTTGGCGCTGTTCTTCTTTACCAGTTCCTGACGCTTTTCCTCGGTCATCTTGGTCTTGTAACCTTTGAGAACGGCGGCGGTTACGTCCTCCATGCGCTCCAGGAACTTCACGGTGAGGCCGGGGTTCGGGAGTTCATCGGCCTGGCTCATGGCCCAGAAACCGTCTTTCAGATAATCGTGCTCCACGGAGGAATGTTTCTGGATGTAGCTGTAGCCGCAGTGATGGTTGGTGAACAGGAGGCCCTGGTTGCTCACGAGCTCGCCGGTGCAGCCGCTGCCGAAGAGCACCACGGCATCTTTCAGGCTGGCCTGGTTCACGCTGTACACATCTTCAGCAGAGAGCTTGAAGCCTTTGGCCTGCATGTCGCCGATGCGTTCACTGATCAGGGCCGGAAGCCACATGCCTTCGTCGGCCCGGAGAAAGGGGGCCGCCATGCCGATGAGCAGGGCGGTAAGGAAGAGTCTTTTCATTTGGATTTCGTTTTGTACAAAAATAGCAAATATTTCTTACCTTTGTGAAGATTAGACAATCATTTTAACTATGAGAATTCCCGAATCAGAACTCATTATTAACAGCGACGGTTCCGTGTTTCACCTTCATCTGAAACCCGAAGAACTGGCCGACAACGTAATCATGGTCGGCGATCCTTCCCGCGTGGACATGATCGGCGAGTACCTTACAGACATAGAATTCCGTCACGAATCCCGTGAATTTGTTTCCATTACCGGCAAGCGCAACGGCAAGCGCATCACAGCGCTGTCCCACGGTATCGGCCCGGACAATATCGACATTGTCATGACCGAATTGGACGCCCTGGCCAACGTGGACTTCAAGACCCGCGAGGTCAAGCCCGTGCACCGCGCCCTGAACATCCTGCGCATCGGCACGTCCGGCGCCCTGCACGCCGACATTCCCCTGGGCAGCTACGTGCTGTCCCACATCAGCGTGGGCTTCGACGGCGTCATGAACTGGTATGGCAATCGCGAGAAAGTGACCATTCCCGCGGTGGAATCGGCCTTCAAGAAGCACATGAACTGGCTGGACGTCCTGCCTTCCCCTTATTTTGTGAAGGCCTCCCCGAAGATCATCAACCTCATGAAGGATGTCACCCTGAAGGGTGTCACCATTTCGGCCAATGGCTTCTACGGTCCCCAGGGCCGTGTGGTACGCGTACCGCTGGCTATGCCCGACATGCTGGAAAACATCGAGAGCTTCCGCTTCACCGAAGCCGGTGAGGATTACCGCATCACCAACTTCGAAATGGAGAGCTCCCCGCTGGCCGGCCTTGCCGCCCACCTGGGTCACAACGCCTCCACGGTTTGCTGCATCATTGCCAACCGCTACCTCCAGAGCTCGAACCCGGATTACAAACCGGCCATTCGCAAGCTCGTAGAGATAGCGGTCGATAAAATGAGTACGCTATAGATTAAATCTCGAAGGCAGAGATTTCCTTCACAAGCTTATCAATGATAGACATCTTCACGTTGTACAAGGCGTCGGAGATGTCTACTTTGTAATAGTGAGGGTTAATCAGACGGCGCTCTGCCGGGGAGAAGTGGTGCAGGTTGTCCTGGTAGAACTGCTTCTTCTGGCCGAGGGTGTGCTGCGGGCACACGCGAACACCCTTGGCAATGGCCTGATGCTGGAGCGGACGGGCTTCGTAAGAGCCTTCGGCGAAGGTCTTGGTCTTGTAGCTGTCGTATTCGTCGCGCACCGTCACTTCCTTTCCGTGCTGCAGGGCCATGTCCATGTCGTCGCCACGGAGGCAGGTCACGTCCACCTTGTGCACATAACCGTCGTAGTGGTTGCCCTTCACGCTGTCCTGGGCCGAGATGCGCCAGGTAATCTGGAAACCGGGGTTGATGAGCTTGATCTTGTCCTCGGAGCGCTTGATTACGGGTTGGTTGTCAATCTGAACCAGTTTGTAAACATTGCCGAAGCAGGGAGCTGCCTTGGAGGTGGCAATGGCGTCACCTACGCCGTAGCTGTCAATGCGGGCGCCCTGGCGCTCCAGGTCCGTGATGAGGTATTCATCCAGGCCGTTGGTAGCGAAAATCTTGCAGCGGGTAAGACCGTGCTCGTCCAGGATGCGGCGCACTTCCTGGGACAGGTATGCCAGGTCACCGCTGTCCAGGCGGACACCGTAACCGGGGCCGTAGCTGTCGTCGATACCGGCTTCCTGGAAGCTGCGGATGGCATTCTTCACACCGCAGCGCAGGGTGTCGTAGGTATCAATCAGGAGAATCAGGTTCTCTCCCCTATGGGTGCGGATATAATCCTGGAAGGCCTTGTGCTCGCCTTCCACGGTGGAACCGTAAGAAGTAACGAAACTGTGGGCCATGGTGCCAGTAGACGGCACATTGTTGAAAGCACCCGTGAGGATGTTGGAGGAGCTGGCGCAGCCGGCAATCTGTGCGGCTTTACCACCGTACACAGCAGCCCAGGGGCCGTGAGCGCGGCGGGAACCGAACTCGGAAACCGGTTTGTCGGTGGAACGGCACACACGGGAGGCCTTGGTAGCAACGGCCATCTGATGGTTCAGGATGCACAGCATGGGGGTCTCCAGCACCTGGGCCTCGATCATCGGGGCCACAACGGTAACGATGGGCTGGTTCGGGAACACAATTTCACCTTCGCGCATGCAGTACAGGTCTCCGGTGAACTTCATGGTGCTCAGGTACTTGCGGAACTCCTTGTAGTCGTCTCCGGGAAGGAACTTCTCGTAGAAGGACTCCGGCTCGGTGCCGAGCTTCAGTACCATCTCAATGACTTCTTCAGTGCCGCTCACCACAGCCCAGTTGTTGTTCTCCGGGGCCTGGCGGAAGAAAAGGTTGAATACGGCAATCTGATTCTGTTTCCCACATTCGAGGTAGGACTTTCCCATGGTGTACTGGTACTTGTCCGAAACATAGGCATTGTTGATTACGTTCATACGCTATGCAAGTTTGATTCCTTCTTTTTCCATTTCGGCGAGGGCCTTGCGGTGGCCATCGGCATCTACCCAGGCCAGGCAATCCTTCAGGACTGTTACCGGGAAGCCATCCTTCAGCAGGTCTTCGGCGGTGTTGCGCACGCAGTATTCGGTAGCGATGCCGCACACGAGCACCTGCTCCGTTTCCATCAGGCGCAGCACGTCGCCCATGCCCTGTCCGGCTTCGTTCTTGCCCTCGAAACCGCTGTACTGCTCCACGGCGACATCCTCACCCTTATAGAAGACGAGTCCTTCGTCGGTTGCATACGGGGCCAGATCCTCATGGATAGCAGCGCCATGCGTACCCTGCACGCAGTGCGGGGGCCAGATACCGCCGAACTCCTTAAAGGAGCTGTGGTTGGCGGGGTGATGGTCGCGGATGAATACCAGCGGCAGTTCGGGATGTTTCTTAATAAAAGCAAGGGTGTTGGCAACGGCTTCATCGGCACCCTGGCAGGCCAGTGAGCCATCGATGAAATCGTAGAGCATGTCCACTACAACAAGGACGGTATTTTTCATTTTATGTAAAGGATTTAGTCTAAATCGTCGGGCTCTGTGACGGCAGCGCCCTTACCCATGAGATAGGTCTTCATGAATTCGTTGATATCGCCGTCCAGGACACCCTGGGTGTCGGCGGTGCTGTAACCCGTACGCAGGTCCTTGACCAGTTTGTACGGATGCAGGACGTAGTTGCGGATCTGGGAACCCCATTCGATGCGCTTCTTCTGACCTTCCAGTTCGGCCTGCTTTTCCTGACGCTTCTTGAGCTCAATGTCGTAGAGGCGGGATTTCAGGATGAGGAGGGCGCGCTGGCGGTTGTCCTGCTGGCTGCGGGTTTCGGTGTTTTCCACCATGATGCCGGAAGGGATGTGGCGCACACGTACGCCGGTTTCCACCTTGTTCACGTTCTGGCCGCCGTGGCCGCCGCTGCGGAAGGTATCCCATTCCAGGTCCCCGGGATTGATTTCGATGTTGATGCTGTCGTCTACCAGCGGGTAAACGAACACGCTGGAGAAGGTGGTCTGGCGCTTGCCCTGTGCGTTGAAGGGAGAGATGCGTACCAGACGGTGCACGCCGTTTTCGGCCTTCAGATAGCCGTAGGCGTAGTCCCCTTCCACTTCGATGATGGTGCTCTTGATGCCCACTTCTTCACCTTCCAGCAGGGAGGTAACAGTGTACTTGTAGCCGTTACGCTCGCACCAGCGGGTGTACATGCGCATGAGCATGGCGCTCCAGTCGTTGGCTTCGGTGCCGCCGGCGCCGGAGTTGATGGTGAGCACAGCGCCCAGGTTGTCGCCTTCGCCTCCCAGCATATTACGCAGTTCCAGGGCCTCAACGGCTTCAAGGGCCGTGGCATAGGCGGCATCGAGTTCCTTGGATTCGGCCGTTTCCATGGCTTCATCCTCGGCGCCGCTCAGGCTGTCCTTCGCAAAGTCGTAGAGCACCTCCAGGTCCTCTACCTGCGTCTTGGCCTTGTCGTAGTCCGACACCCAGGACTTGAGGAGGGAGAGTTTCTTCAGGAATGCCTCGGCCGACTTCGGGTCTCCCCAAAAGTCCGGTGCCAGCGTTTCTTCCGTTTTGGCAGCCACTTCCTTTCGCTTGCCCGCGATATCCAGGCAGCTGTTGAGAGCGGCCACCCGCTCCTGTAAGTCCTTAATCTGATCCTGCGTTGTCATAGACTGCAAAGATACAAAAAATCCCCGTTCCGGAGAACGGGGACCTTCAGGGAAATCTATACTGTTAACGGTAAACGTTGTACTGGCTGTACAGGGAACCGTACATCTGACCCAGCACCTCCAGGTAAGGCTGGCCCTCGAAGACGGTGGTGCGGTATACGGTATTATCTACCATGTAGTACTCCACGCCGTTCATCACGATAATCTCATAGTCGTCCGGGAGGGAGGTCACCAGGGCACCTGCAGGAGGAACGATGGTGCTGTAAGCGCCGGAAGCAGAGATGGTGTAGAACACGCCGTCCAGGTAGAAGTACTCGGAGTTGGCGTAGGCGTAGCTCTGTACCAGACCCAGACGCTCGGCCAGCTCGTAAGCGGTAAGCGCGCGGTTGGAGTTCAGGGCGTAGGCGGCTGCCTGGCTGGCCAGACGGGCGTTGTGCTGCGCGATGATCAGGTTCTGACGGGCAATGACATTGTAGTAGTCAAAGGTACGGCTATAGGTACGGTACGTATCTACGAAGTAGGCGAAACGGATGCTGCGAAGGATGGCGCGGTTGATGGCGGCCTCCAGAGAAGTTCCGAAAGGAGGACGGCAAATCACGTAAGAACCGCCGTAGCTCCGGTAATAAATGCCATTGTAGTAGTAGTAATCCACGCCCCAGTGGCTGATACGGCGCCAGGAAGGAGGCAGGTTGTGGATACGGTAGCCATAGTAGTGAGGATGATCTCCGTAGAAATGACCGGGACGGTCCCAGGGCATGGGCTCGCGGTGACGGGGTGCCACACGGGTCATGTTGTGGTTGTTGTCTACACGGAAATCGTCGTTGTAACGGTAGTTGCCGCCGTTGTCACGGTAAGTCTCACGGCCGGCGAGGGTACCGCTGGTGTTGCTGTCACTGCTGTAACCCAGGCCCTCACGGCTCACGTTCGAAGAACGGACGTTGCCGCCGGTAGCAGCGGAAGAACCGCTGGAGCGGGTGCTGCTGGAAGAGGAGACGCCGCTGTTACGGGTGCCGGCAGACACGCTGCTGCTACGGGAGCTTTCGCTCACACTGCTGGAGCGGGAAGAACCGGTAGAGGAGCTGCTGCGGGTAGAGCTGGAAGAAGAGCTGCTGCTACGGGTGCTCTGCTGCACACCGCTGGAACGGGTACCGCTCTGCGAAGAAGAAGAGCTGCTGCGGGTAGAGCTGGAAGTAGAGCTGCTGTTACGGGTGCTCTGCTGCACACCACTGCTGCGGGTACCGCTCTGCGAAGTGGAGCTGGAACGGGTACTCTGGGAAGCGGAAGTGGAGCTGGAGCGCGTGCTCTGCGTAGAAGAAGAGCGCGTGCTCTGCGTAGAAGAAGAGCGCGTGCCGCTCTGCGAAGAGGAGCTGCTGCGCGTAGTGCTGCTGCTGGTATTTCTGTTGCTGTTCGAGGAGCGTGTCTGGGCCACCATGCCAGGGGCTGCAAGCATAGAAAGTACCAGCGAAAGGGTGGTGGCAAATGTTAAAAACCTTCTCATAAGATAGATAGTTCTAGGTTAATTTGACATAGGTGTATCGCATATTCCGTGCCACGCGCTAAAGGAGGGCAAAGATGCGGCGGAGAGCCGACGGGTCTCCGGACGCGTTAAGTTCCACAGAGAAAGGACCTTGGCCGATGACCGCGCCGCGCTCCTGAAGGAGGCGCAGCGTCTGGCGCGCAACGGCGGGCGCCGGGTCGATGACCTGCACGCCGGGGCCGGCGATCCGCTCGATGACCGGGCGGAGGAAAGGGTAATGGGTGCAGCCGAGGACGATTTTATCGGCCCCTTTGTCCAGGAGGGGCTGGAGGGACGCGCGGACGGTTTCTTCGGCCTGCCTTCCGTCCAGGATGCCGGCCTCTACCAGTTCCACGAAGCCCTGTCCCACGTGCTCCACGATGCGGACGTCGTCCTCGTACAGGCCGCGGGTGTTCAGGTACTTGGAGCCCTTGAGCGTGCCTGCGGTGGCCAGCACGCCGATGACGCCGGTCTGCGTGCCCAGGGCGGCGGGCTTCACGGCCGGTTCCATGCCCACAAAGGGCACGGCGGGATATTCAGCGCGAAGGGTGGAGATGGCGGCTGCGGTGGCGGTGTTGCACGCGACGACGATAATATCGGCCCCTCTCTCCAGTAAAAACTCCGTGATGACACGGGCGCGGTCCTGGATGTAGGCGGCGGTTTTTTCGCCGTACGGGCAATGGGCATTGTCGGCATAATAGACAAAGTGCTCTTGGGGAAGCACTTTCACCAGTTCGCGGTAGACGGACAGACCGCCGCTGCCGGAATCGAATATGCCGATGGTTGCCATATCTACACAAAGTTAAGAAAAAAAGCGTAACTTTACACTGTAAATGGCAACAGACATCGATAAATTCGTCCACGACCAACTGTCCGTGTGGCCGGAAGTAGCGGCGAAATACCGCGCCCTCAAATGTACCCAGACCCGCACCATGCCCTACGGCGGCATGGTGGTCACTTTGCAGTCCAATCCGGGCCGCATGCCCATCTTCGACCACGGCTGCCCGCTGTGCGAGGAGAACTACATGGCGCATCAGCACACCCTTCCCTTCGAAGGCAGAAAGGGCCGGAGCTACAACATTCTGGTGAACCGGGCGCCCATTTTCCCGAACCATCTGGTCATTACGCGGGACACGCATGTGCCCCAGACCATCTGGCACCGCTTCCCGGACATGCTGGACCTGGCAGCCGCCCTGGAGAATTACATCGTATTCTATAACAGCCCCAACAGCGGAACCACTGTTCCCGGACACGCCCATTTCCAGGCCTGTCCCAAGGGCTACATGCCGCTGGAAAGAGCCGCCGACCGCGTGCTCCGCGCTGTCGCCGCCGGAGAAAAGCCGGAAGACGCAGACTTCATCTGCAGCACCCGCGACGCCCAGCTCTTCCACTTCAAACGCTTCAACCGGGGCATCTTCCTCCTCCGCGCCCAGACGTCCAAGTCCATGGCCAAGCAGTTCTACCGCCTGCTGGACTGCCTCAACCTCCTGGCCGAGGAAACCGAGCCCCGCTTCAACGCCTTCGCCTATTGCAGCGAGGGCGAATACCGCGCCATCGTCACGCTGCGCAGCGCCAGCCGCCCCGCCTGCTTCTACGAAAGCGGCGACAAACACTTCGCCATCACCCCCGGCTGCGCCGACATGGCCGGCTTCGTAGTCATCCCCGAAGTGGAAGACTTCCCCCGCATGACACCGGAGGTGCTGGCGCAGATCTACGACGACGTCACGCTGAGCCAGGCCGATGAAGAACGCCTCCTTTGGCGCCTGGTACGCACCCAGCCCCGCATCGAGGTCTTCGTTACCGCCGGCACGCAGCTTCGCTTCGAGATTATCTGCGACGGCGCCGGCCCGCAGACCGTAACTTACCAGGACGGCCGCATCGACTACAACGGCGTGCTGTACGATGAGCTGGTCTTCGAGGCCGACACCATCAGCACCCTTTTCGCCGAGCCTTCCTTTATCCTTTACGACGAAGAAGGCACGCGCCGCTATGCCGGTACGCTCAAGTTCATCGTAGAGAACGGGAAAGTGCAGGCCGTGAACATCCTGGGGGCCGAAGACTACCTCCTCAGCGAGGTGTCCCGCTTCCCCGCCGGCGAGCAGAAGGCCCAGGCCATCCGCCTCCGCCGCTGGCTCAAAGGCCAGGAGGGCCTGGTACAGGGCGCGCAGCCCTATATCGGCCTTACAAAAATGGCCGACGCGCATGCACGGTCGGCCATCGATGAGACTTGGGGAATGTTAGAGTAGCGCCAGCAGCTGATCTTTGATGCGGGCGAACTCCGACTCCAGATTCGGCGTCAGGATTCCCTTTCCGGTGGCTTCGGTGATTTCCTCGAAGCTCCACCACTTTCCCTCAGACACCTCGGCGTTGTCCGGATGCAGGTCCGGATGGCCCACGGCGGCGAACATGATCACCCACTCGGAGTCGCGGCCGGTGAAGAAGGGATAAGCCCCCAGATAAATGGGATTGAATGCAGTAAGACCCAGTTCCTCCCCTGCCTCGCGGTAGAGGGATTCCATCACCTGTTCCCCGTAGGAGATGTGACCGCCCACGGCGGTATCCCAGTGGCCGGGCAGCAGGTGCTTGTTCATGGAGCGCTTCTGCAGATAGAGCTTGCCGAAGCGGTCTACCAGGTGCAGGTGCACCACCGGATGGAGGGACTTGCTCCCCTCTTCGCTGTGGCACCACATGCGCGGCGCCTGTCCGTACACCAGGCCGTTAGGCTCAATCAGGGGCAGCATTTCCCCCTGGGGGATGGGCTGCTTGCCGGGATGGTCGCTGGAAGGACGGGGATACAGCGGCGCAGGAATGGAAGGATAAACGAGGTCGAACATTTTTATGCCATTGCAATTAATATCAGGAGCTGAGCCACCAGCACACGCATGAACATGGACAGCGGATATACCGTTGCGTAGTTCACGGAGGCGTAGTCACTGCCGTACATACCCTGGGAGAAGGCCAGCACGGGCGGGTTGGTGCAGGAACCGCTGATGAGACCGCAGATCTGGTAGAAGTTGAGCTTGCCCACCAGACGGGCCACCACGAAGGTGATGCAAAGCGGAATGATAGTGATGGCTGCACCGTAAAGGATCCACCAGTAACCGCCGTTCACGATGGAGTTCCAGAACTCGCCGCCGGCGCCGATACCCACAGACGCCAGGAAGAGGGTGATGCCGATTTCGCGGATCATCAGGTTGGCGCTGGTGGTGGTGTAAGTGGTGATCTTATACTTGGGGCCGAAGTGACCCAGGAGAATGGCGATGATGAGCGGACCGCCGGCGAGGCCCAGCTTGATGGCCTGCGGAATGCCGGGGAAACGCATGGGAAGAGAGCCGAAGATGACGCCCACCACGATACCCAGGAAGATGGGCACGAGGTTGGGTTTATTCAGGGCCGATGCCGAATTGCCCACCTTCTGCGCCACATGGTCGATGTTCTTTTCCGTACCCACGCACACGAGGGTGTCGCCCATCTGGATGTACAGGTCCGGGCCGGCCACCAGTTCCACGCCGGAACGGATGACGCGGGTGACGCTAACACCGTAGGCGCTGCGGAACAGGAGCTCCTTGAGCTTCTTGCCGGTGAGCTTGGACTTGGTAACAACGATACGGCGGGTTACCATATTGTGGTCCATCTCCTGCCAGTCCTGCAGGTGCATGGGGATTTCCTTACCGAAGATGATGCGGGTGCGGTCTACCTCGCCCTGGCAGGTAACGATGAGCAGTTTGTCGCCTTTCTCCAGCACTACATCGGCCGAAGGGAAGAGAATCTCCTCGCCCTTCATCACGCGGGACACGACGAACTCGCCGCCGAACTGATGGATGACCTCGGTGAGTTTCTTGCCGAAGATAGCGGGATTATCCACTTCCACGTGCATACGACGGGCCTTTTCGGTGGTGGATTCCTTCTCCTTCAGGGCCTCGAGCTCCTTCTTGTGGTCAATCTTGAAGATGGCCTTGAAGAGCACGATGACGAAGATGACGCCGATGACGCCGATCGGATAGGCCACGGCGTAGGCCGATGCCAACTTCTCGGAGGCCTCCCCTGCCGCGAGCGCACTGCCGCCGCCGGCAACGGAAACGTCGATGAAGGTCTGCTGGGCAGCACCGAGGCCGGGCGTATTGGTCACAGCGCCGGACATCACGCCCACCAGGGTCTTGAGGTCCTCGCCGGAAACAGCGGAGATGGCGTAGGTAATGCCCACGGCCAGCAGGATGTTCATCACGGCCAGCAGGTTCATCTTCACGCCACCCTGCTTGAAGGAGTGGAAGAAACCGGGGCCGACCTGAAGGCCGATGGAAAAGACGAAGAGGATGAGGCCGAACTCCTTCACGAAGTGGAGGGCGTCGGGGTCTCCGCCGAAGCCGAGGTGACCCATGAGGATGCCCAGGAAGAGCACCCAGGTGGAACCCAGGGAAATGCCTTTAACTTTGAAACGGCCCAGATAGAGGCCGCCGCCAATGACGAAAGCTAACAAAAGAATGGTATGTGCAATGCCATTCCCGAAAAATAATTCGTTCATAGTTGTTTAGTACTCCATTTTTACCACAAAGCAGGATTTTCCGTCGACACGTCCTTCTACATACCAGGTGTCGCCATCCTGTGCCCGGAAAAGCTGTACGGTTTCCCCGGCAGTGGTTTCTTTGTTGAAGTTAATATACAAGTCTTTCACAAACTGCTTCTGCGCCACTTCCAGCGGCAGGCAGTCCATGGCCCACACCACATATCTTACGTTGTTGGTGTGGCCGATGATGTCAATGTCTGAATAGGAAACGGTGTGCTCACCTATCAGGACCTCTCCCTCTTTGGGGAACACCACCTTCGGTGCCGGCTCCTCAATGGCCTGGTCCACCTCATAGTCAATGGCCATGGTGCTGGGAAGGTCTTCCGGACGCACAAAGCGGCGGGTGCGCTCGTCAATCACCACCCAGGAGCTGGTGGCCGCAGCGGCCAGCTGGCCGTCGGGGCCCAGGAGCTGGAAGTCACGCATGTAAAACAGGCCGTTGCCCCCTTTGTGCCAGGTGAGCAGGGAAGCTTGGTCGCGCCATTTCAGCGGTGTGATAAAGTGCAGATGCATGCGGGAAAGAACCCATGCAATATGGTGAACATGCAAAGTGTCGTAACCAAAGCCCAGGTCCATGGCCGCCCAATAGGCGATCTCCTGAGCAAGGTCCATCAAAGCGGAGGGACGCATCACGGCGTCCTGATTAGTCTGGTAACAGGGGATACAGATATCCTGACGATACTTGTACCCTTCACGGCTTACAGGTTTCATACACTACTCCTTTTGAGCCGCGAAGTTAGCACTATTTGCGGAGAATGTCAAGTTCCTCCGGGGAATAAAGATAGGAATCAAGCCACTCAGGAGCCACTCTACCCACGATTGCAAGGGCAGCGGCAGCCACAATGACAATGATAAAGAGAATGAGCAGCACTCGCCAGAATACCTTCCATCCGGACTTTTTCGCCGGGGCTTTCACCTCCGGAACCGTAGTGATTTCCTCCTCCGTCACTTCGATGGGAGTTTCCTCCACTTCTTCCTGAGGAACAACTTCTTCCTGAATGGTTTCCTCCTGAGGGACCACGATGTCATCCTGAGGAGCCGAAGGCGACGAAGGATCTATCGGCCCCTGCTCCATAATTTGTGCGAGGTTGGACACAGCGGCGGCCACCTCTTCGGGGGTCTCTTCATGTGTCTTCAGGGAGATGGGCTGCAGGCCGTAACCGGAGGGATAGATGTCCAGGTCTTCGTCGGCCACAAAGAAGAAGTGATTCTCGCGCGTGGCGCGCAGGCGGCCCAACCCGGTGAGCACCAGGGTCTTGCGGGCCTTCAGCACCTCCTTCATCTCGGCGATGAAGTCTACCAGGATACGGGCTGCGTCGGCCTCGGGGACATCGTTGGACTTGGCGTAGAGTTCCACCAGAAGGCGGTCTTCGCCCTGCTTCGGGGAGAAGTAGAGACGACGGTAAGGAGGGAGGATGGTATACCCACGGTCTGCGAAAGAGGCCGGAACCAGTTCTGCCACAAAACTGCCCATGCCGGGCAAAGTGACGGAATCATGATCCATCACCACTTCCTTCACCATCTTAGCCAGGAGGTCGATATCCATGTTATTAGTGCCGCTAAATTAGATTTACAAATATAACAAAAAAATTTTTCAGAAATCCTTTGGAGAATCCAAAAAAGATTGTACCTTTGCAATCCCGTTACGGGAATAAACAAAAAATTCCTCCTTAGCTCAGTTGGTTAGAGCATCTGACTGTTAATCAGAGGGTCGTTGGTTCAAGTCCAACAGGGGGAGCAAAAAGGCAGCCTTTACAGGTTGCCCTTTTTCGTTTGTGTCCTGGGCACCGCCGGCTCCAGCTCCCGGACACCCCACATCCAATCCCTCTGGAGGCCGTTATTGCGTGTAAGACTTGTTTATAACAAAAACATTTCATACATTTGCAACTAACTGAACCATAGCACTTGAACTATTAACTTCATGGAGGGAGAAAAATGAGATCCTATCCACAGATTACCCGTAGCGAATGGAACCAGGTAGGCGAAGGGTTTAACGCACTGGCATTTGAGTCGCCATTGCACCCGGGCGTCATGTTAAAACTGGTCCGTAGAGAGATGGGCTCCGCAGACAAAGTGGAGCACGAATTCCAGGCATCCAGGGCCGCTTACGCATTCGGCCTTCCCACCCCACAGGTGTACGAAATTGTCCGTGACGGAAACAATCACGGCTATCTTTGTCAGGTAGTATACAACAAGAAATCCTTCGGCCGCCTGTGCGCCGACGCACCTGACCGCATTCCCGAATTTGCCGCCATGATGGCCAACTATGCCAAGGAGCTGCACGCCACCCCCATCTGGGTGAGCCAACATGTGCCCAACTGCAAAGTACTGCTGATGGACGCACTGGACAACTGCCCGCTCATTACGGCGGAGCAGCGGGAGCAGATGAAAATCCTGGTGCAGGCCATGCCGAATGTACAAACCTGCATGCACGGCGACTTCCAGCCGGGCAACCTGCTGCTGGCTTCCGGCAAGCCTTACTGGATTGACATGGGCTGGCTGGCACAGGGCTGGTACATGATGGACCTGGCTCACCTTTATAAGATGATGGTGGTAGACAGCGTAATCCCCCAGGTGCAGGACCTTACGCACATGAACCGGGAGCAGATGATCCTGTTCTGGACAGAGTTCGCCAAGGCCTACACCGGCGAGCCCGATGTAGAAGCCCTGAACCGCGAGCTGCGCCCTTACGCAGCCCTGGACCTGGTGCGCACTTCCTACCTGCACCCCATGAGCGACCCCACTTTCCTGGAGTATGCCAAGAACACAATCAATGATTTACTAAACAATAACGCCTGATACTATGAAAAAAATTGTTCTGGCCATCTTTGGTATGGCCCTCCTCCTCACTTCCTGCAACAAAGGAAACCCCATCCTCCCCGGCTCGATTGTAGGCCAGTGGATAGCCCAGATAAACGATGACGACATCGTAAGCGACACGCAGTACGTCCTGTTCGCTTTCGAGCAGAATGGAAACGTCACCTTTACCCGGTATATCGGCGACACGGAATCTCCCGTGAAGTATTGGGAACGCATCCGCCGTCACGGCGTCTACACCATGGACACGGCTACAAGTTATCTGACGTTCGAAGTGTTTGACGGAAAACCCGACCATGTTCACTTTGTCCTCACGGAAGAAACCCTTACCCTGAGCCAGCCGGACGACCCGAAGGCAACGCTGGTGCTGGTCTGCCACAGACCCAGCCCGGCCGAAATCGCCCTCCTGTCCCTGCTGGACCACTCTGTCTGGAGCGACGACTATGTAGGCAGCTGGCTCGGCAAGAGCACCTCCAACGGCGCTACCATCTACGAGCTCTATCATTTTGATGATGAGTTCACCCTCGAGCTCACCCGCTACGTTGACAAGGGGAACGAGTGCACCCGTACGAAGAAGAGCCACCTTTACAGCGACGAAGAAACCTCCGAGGACGGCGAGTACCGGATCTCCATTCGCAACATCCGGGAAGGTGTCACCTCCACCCTCTTTGACTGGGAACTGGACGGCAAGAACCTGGTCCTGCATGAAGTGGGCACACCCGAAGAAGATGCCACCATCCTGACGCCCGTCTCGCAGGCCGACCTTGCCCTCCTGGCCCAGTTGGACGCCAAGGTGAAATAGCGCAAGTAATATATAAAGAAAGAGCCCGTGAAAATTTCACAGGCTCTTTTCTTTTTTTGGTCGGGATGACTCGACTCGAACGAGCGACCCCTACGTCCCGAACGTAGTGCGCTACCAACTGCGCTACATCCCGCTTTTGATAAAAAACAAGCTCTTAGGCGAGCTTGTTAATATACACTTGGAGACCGCTCTTGAGGTTGGCCGCTTTATTTTTGTGAATGACACCGATCTTGGCGAGTTTGTCAATCATTGCATACACCTTAGGAGCATTCTCCTGGGCTGCAGCCTTGTCGGTGGTGTTACGCAGGTCGCGGATAGCGTTCCTGGTAGTTTTTGCATAATACTTGTTATGCAGGCGATGACGCTCACTCTGACGAGCGGCACGCGCGGCGGATTTCGTGTTTGCCATTATTTTACTTTTTTATATTTGGTAGTGGGTAGGAGAATCGAACTCCTATTGCGGGAATGAAAATCCCGAGTACTAACCGTTATACGAACCCACCAAACTTGGGATTGCAAAGGTAGCAATATTTTTTTACCCTGCAAAATTATTTTGCATCTTTTTTCCACTCAAACGAGTAGAGCAGGGCTTCTACCTGGCGCAGGTACTGACGCTTGTCGTAGCGGGGTGCAAATACAAAGGCTTCCAGTACGATGATATCCTTGCCGTCCTGGCTGTAGAAGGAGTGCGAGACGAAAGGACCGCCCATGAAGTCTCCGTGCACCTCCCAGAAGCCGCGGGTCTCCATGAAATCGCGGCCGTGATAACGCAGGCTGCGGGTAGTGGGCTCCTGTGCGGTGGAAGTTGTCATATAGGAGTTCTCAAACATGCCGGGCACATTGGCCTTCATGATTTCGTTGCGCTGCCTGATGATGTTTTCCAGCGTGAACACATCCGGGCCGGAGACGGGATACTTATATATAAGGACAGTCTGGTTGGTGTACTGCTTTTCGTCGGCGATCCACACGAAGTCGTCGGTAAACTTGCGGCAGCGGTAGCCGGAAGGGAAATGCAGGATACCGCCGGTCACTTTCTGCACGGGCTCCTGAAGGGCGTCTTCCTCGTAGAGCTTGGCGTTGGCGATAATGCGGTCACGCTCGGCCTGCTCGAAGAATTCGGCAATCATGGGAGCGGCCTCCTTGAACAGCGCGAGGGCCTGGGCGGCATCGGCCGCACTGAGCTGAACCAGCGCCTGAGGGCGGGCCCAGACGTTGTTCTTGTAGACGATTCCGTTCGTGGCGTTCTGCGGGTTGATGTTTACCAGCAGCAGGTTGCGGTGCACCTTGAAGATGCTGCTGAAACTGCCGGCGGGCACGTTAGACAGGGCAAAGAGCGGTTCGCGCTGAGCCAGGTACGGGGTGTCGCCGGCCAGGGCTTCGCGGATGGCGACGCCCAGATCGGCCTCCCATTCGGAACGTTCGATGACGACGAGGACTTCGCCAGCCTTGCCGCTTACGTTGGGAAGCAGGTTCTTCGTGTTGTTCTTGCAGCCGGTCAGCACCAGCAGGCAGGCCATCAGGGCCCAGAATAAACGTTTCATAAGCTTATCGAATCAGTCTTGCAATATCGTTTCCGAACGCCAGGACCATGAGGGCGATGAGCAGGAACATCCCGATCATCTGCGCCACCATGAGGAAACGGTCCGACGGCTTGCGGCCGGTGATCATTTCGTACAGACAGAAGACAATGTGTCCGCCGTCCAGCGCAGGGATAGGCAGCAGGTTCATCACGCCCAGCATAATGGACAGCAGTGCCAGAATATAGAGGAACTGCAGCCAATTCCAGGAGGTAGGGAAAACCTGGCCGATGGCGACGAAACTGCCCACCGATTTATAAGCGCCGGTGGAAGGCGTTGCCACCAGGCGGAGGTCTCGCAAATATCCTGCCACACTCTCCCACGCCCAGCTGCAACCTGCTGGAATTGCTTCCATTACGCTATAATCGCGGTGCCTCAGGGAAGGATTGCGGAAGAAAACGCCCAGCATCCCCAGGGAATCCACCTGCAGGGAGACGCCGACAGTGTCGGCCCCACGCTGGACGGCGACGCCGACTTCCTGCCCGGGGTAGGCGCGAAGGACCTTCTGCGCGTCCTGCAGGTAGGGCGTGTCACAGCCCATCACCCCCACGATGCGGTCCCCCTTCCGGAGGGCGGCGCCGGCATTGGGGCCACCGGCCATCACGCTGTCTACCACGAAGGGAAGGGCGATGTCGAAGAGGCCGGGGCTGTTGAGCACCTGGCCGATGAGGGCCTGGTCGATGTAGATTTGCAGGGTGTCAGCCCCGCGCAGGACCGTTGCGCGCCGCACCTGGCGACGGGCTAAATCGGCCTGTAAATCCATGAAATCCTTCGGGGCATAGTCGTCGTACAGGAGGATGCGGTCGCCGGTGCGGAAGCCCAGTTCCTCTCCCAGCTCGTTCACGTACACAGCGCTTTCGTTGGGCATGTAGTTGCGGCCCCACCCCGCCAGGATGGCGATGAACAGTCCCAGCGCCAGGATGAAGTTATTCAGCACGCCGCCGGCCATCACCAGCAGGCGCTGCCAGGCCGGATGCGAGCGGAACTCCCAGGGCTGCGGCTCCTGTTTCAGGGACTCCGTGTCCATGGATTCGTCTATCATGCCGGCAATCTTGCAGTAGCCGCCCAGGGGCAGCCAGCCCATGCCGTATTCGGTCTCCCCTATCTTGAACGAGAACAGCTTGAAGCCGCCTACGTCGAAGAACAGGAAAAACTTTTCTACACGGATGCGGAAGATGCGCGCCCAAAGAAAGTGCCCAGCCTCGTGAAAGAGAATGAGCACGGAAAGAGCCAATATTACTTGCAGTACTCTCATACGCCCAGGAAGGATTGCGATAAGGATGTAGCCTCTGCGTGCGTGGAGAAGATTTCCTCCAGGGAAGGCTGCTCCAGATAAGGGATGCGCTCCATGGCATGGACGATGCAGCGCGGAATGTCATAAAAGCCGATTTTGCCGGCCAGGAAAGCCGCCACCGCCACTTCGTTCGCGGCGTTCATGGCGCAGGGGATGTTGCCACCCTTTTCGATGGCGTCGAAGGCCAGCTGCAGGCAGGGGAACTTCTCCTTGTCCGGCTCGAAGAAGGTGAGCCCTTTGAGCTCGCTGAAATTGAGCCGTTTGCCCTCCAGGGAAAGGCGCTCCGGGTAAGCCATGGCCAGCGAGATGGGCAGACGCATGTCCGGGCAGCCCAGCTGCGCGATGACAGCGCCGTCCTCAAATTCCACCATGGAGTGAATCACGGATTCCGGATGCACCACCACATGAATCCGGGAAGCCGGCACATTGAACAGCCACTTGGCCTCGATGACCTCGAAGCCTTTGTTCATCATGGTAGCGCTGTCGATGGTGATCTTGGCGCCCATATCCCAGTTGGGATGCTTCAGGGCCTGCGCACGCGTAGCCTTGGCGATTTCCTCCCGCGGCCAGGTGCGGAACGGGCCGCCCGAAGCGGTGAGGTGAATCAGGTGCACGGGGTTGCCGTCTGCCGCCGCGAGGCACTGGAAGATGGCCGAATGCTCCGAGTCCACGGGGTAAATGGCCGCCTGGCAGCGCTGGGCCTCGGCCATTACAATCTGGCCGGCCGCCACCAGCGTCTCCTTATTGGCCAGCGCGATGGTCTTGCCGGAACGGATGGCCGCGAGGGTGGGCCGAAGTCCGCTGAAGCCCACCATGGCCGCCACCACCACGTCTACCTCCGGGGCCTGCACCAGCTCACAGGCCGCCTCGATGCCCAGGTGAACCTGGACAGAAGCGGGTAGGGCGTTACGCACTTCGTCGTAGCGGGCGGGGTTGCAGATAACCACGTGCGGCACATGAAAAGCCAGCGCCTGCTCTACAAGAAGCGCGGCGCTGCTGTTGGCCGATATCATGAAAACGGAAAAACGGTCCGGGTGCTGACGCACCACATCCAGCGTCTGAGTGCCGATGGAGCCCGTAGAGCCGAGGATAGCGATTCTTTTTCCTGTCATTCCAAGCGAAGAATCTAAAACTTTATATACTGCACCGGATCCAGGGCCGCACCTTCGTACCAGAGTTCGAAGTGCAGGTGGTCGCCCTTGGTAAGGGAGGCCGAAGCGGCCAGCATGCCCACCGGGGTACCGGCTTTCACGCTCTCGCCCACCTTGCGCAGCAGCTTTTCGTTATTCTTATAGATGGAGATGATGTCTCCGGGATGCTGGATGGCCAAAATATAGCCGCTTTCCTCTTCCCATCCGGTGAAGACGACGGTGCCGTCCAGCACCGACATAACCACGGAGCCGACAGGGGCCGTGATGTCAATCCAGGGATGCAGGGCGCGGTCGAAGCCGGCCGATACCACGCCCTTGACGGGCGTGTAGAAGGACAGCGCCTCGATGGGAAGGTTGCGGCGGGGATTGGTTGCATCTACGCCGAACTGGTCTTCCTGTTCAACATCGGCCCGAAGGAGGGAGTCCCGCAGCGCGAGGAAGCGGGCGTCCACCTCTTCGCGGGTGGCGTTCTTGTTCTTCAGGATGAGGCTGTCCATGCGGATGGGTTCCGCGCCCGATACCACGCGGCGGAGGTTCTCGGCGTAAAGCTCCCATTGCAGGATGCGGGTTTCCAGGGAATCGATGCGCAGGGCATTCTGTACGGCCTGCCGGCGGGAAATGGCGCCGGGGTAACCGGGAATGAGGGAACGCACGGGCGTATAGGCAATAAGGCTATACATACCCACGACGATGAGGACAAAGAAGGACACGACGGCAATGATCATAGCTGTGCGCGTGTAGCGGAAACTCCACAGTCTTTCGTGGGATACGGCGTCTACCAGCGCGAGGCGGAATGCACGGTTCTTCTTTTTCTTATTATCGGGTTTCTCCATAATTATTCGTATCTTTGTAGGCTGTATGGACAGAATCATCGGCATAGATTACGGACGCAGGCGCACCGGCGTGGCTGCCAGCGACCCGCTGGGAATCTTTGCTACCGCACTGGATACAGTCGATTCTACAAAGTTAATAGATTCTCTCAAAAAATACGCCGAAAAAGAGAAAATCACTCACTTTGTGGTAGGTTATCCGGTGAACATGGACGGCAGGCCGTCCGAGGCCCAGGCCGACGTAGATGTGTTCCTGAAGGCCCTCCAGAAGGCTTTCCCGGACATCCCCGTCACGCTGGAAGACGAGCGCTTCACCTCTGTTCTCGCCCACCGCGCCATGATTGACGGCGGCATGAAAGCGAAGGACCGCAGAGACAAAGCTTCGGTAGACAAGATATCGGCCGCCATCATCCTGCAGGGGTACCTGGACCGCCAAAACGGCAGCGCCACCTTCGACCCTGCCAACGTGCCCGACAGCCTGTCCAAAAAGAATAGGAGAAGATAATATGATTAAACCTATCTATTTATATGGCGCAGAAGTGCTGCGCAAGAAGGCCGAGGAAGTAGACCTCAAAGACCGCGAAGGCATCGCCGCCCTGGTGCAGGACCTCAAGGACACCCTGGTCACCGCCGACGGCTGCGGCCTGGCCGCTCCGCAGATTGGCGTGAGCAAGCGCGTGGTCATCGTGGACGGCGACGTGGTGGCCGACACTTATGATTACCTCAAGGATTGGCGCCGTACCCTCATCAACCCGGAAATCCTGGAAGAGAGCGAGGAACAGACCACCTATTCAGAGGGCTGCCTGAGCATCCCCGGTGTATACTGCGACATTGTACGTCCCAAGTCCATCAAGGTCCGCTACTACAACGAGAACCTGGAGCAGGTAACGGAGACCTTTGACAACTTCGCATCCCGCATGGTCCAGCACGAACTGTCCCACCTGGACGGAGACCTGTTCACGGACCACGCCGCCCCCATCAGAAAAAAGATGCTCTCCAGCAAGCTGCAGAACATCTCTAAAGGGAAAGTGCATCCGCACTACAATAGTAAATTGAAATAAGAGATACGCTCGGCCCTTCGGGCCTCGGTATGACACTACCTGTCATCCCGAGCGAAGCGAGAGGATCTCCTAATGACACTACCTGTCATCCCGAGCGAAGCGAGAGGATCTCCTAATGAACTCTCAGCCGTTTTCCAACCTGGAGAACGGCTGTTTCTTTTATGCCGTTCAGACGACACAGCTCGCGGACGGAGGTCTTGTACTTGCGGGCGATGGCCGAGAGGGTGTCACCGGAACGCACCGTGTGGTAACGCATGGCGGCAGCCTCGGCGGCAGCGCGGGCGGCAGCCTCTTTCTTCGCCTGTTCTTCGGCCAGCAGGCGGTCTTCTTCGTCGGTGCGGAAAATCTCGTCTTCGTCGTCGATGTTCTGGACGTAGCGCTGATTGGGATTGAAGTACCAGGAGCGCACCTTCAACAGGCGGTGCCGCAGGGTACCCGTCTCAAAGTCGATGAGCCAGGAGGGGTCGAAGGCGGCGCCTTTGTAACGCGTCTCGAAGTGCAGGTGCGGGCCGGTGGAACGGCCGGTACTGCCACCCAGGCCGATGATGTCGCCGGCGCTCACCCAGTCTCCCGACTGGACGTTGCGCTTGGACAGGTGGCCGTAGAAGGTCTCCAGGCCATTGGCGTGGCGGATGACCACCAGGTTACCGTAGCCGCCCACATAGTCGGAGATACGCACCTTGCCGTCGAAGGCGGCGGCGACGGGCGTACCGGTCGGGTACGGCAGGTCAATGCCCTGGTGCCGGCGACCGTGACGGTAGCCGAACAGGGAACGGGGATGAACCACGTAGGGGCAGGTGTAAGAATCCAGGGAATCTACCACCCAGATGGAAAAACGGTCCGGAATAGGATCCGGCTGGTCCCGGTAGGGATTAACGGCGCGGGTGTCCCAGCACTCGGTGAACACACTGTCGGCGGCCACCAGGGCCGGGTCCTTCACATAACGGTAGGTACCGTTGTTATACAAGACAACCTTGACACTGGGATTGCCAGTGTCAAGGGTATCTGCATAGGGTGTAGACTGCCGCGCAGCATGTTGTACCTGTTGACGTCCGAAGACGTGACGGAGGGAATCGGCCTCACGGCCAGACTCCTGTGCCTGCAGGGAAAGGCCTGCGCAGACAGAGAGTAAAATCAGTACTGTTTTCTTCATTCTTTAACGTTTGCCGCCGAACTGCTCTACGATGATGGTGTCGGCCTGGGCAATCTTTTCTTTCAGCAATTCTTTAGAAGTGGCTTCACAGATGAATCGCAGATAAGGTTCCGTGTTGGAAGGGCGGATGTTGAACCACCACTGCGGGAACTCCAGGCGGTAACCGTCGAAGTCCATCACCTTGGTGGGCTTTTCCTTGCTTTCAAAATAAGCTTTCACGGCGTCCATGGCGCCCTTCTTGTCTTCTACCTTGTAGTTGATTTCACCGGAATTCTCATAACCGGTGAGTTTGTCGATTTCTTCGCTGAATTTGATGCCCTGTTTCTTGAGGGCACTCACGATGCGCAGCACGATGATGCTGGCCAGCATACCGCTGTCGCTGTAGAAGAAATCCTTGAAATAATAGTGGCCGGCCAGTTCCCCACCCCAGAGACCGTCGATCTCGCGGAGTTTGGGAGCGGCGAATGCACGGCCCACACGCCAGGTGTGGACGTCGGCGTTGTAGTTTTTCACCAGATACTCGGCCACTGCCTTGCTGGAGCGGATCTCCTGCAGCACGCGGGGATTCTTCTCTCCCCTTTCGTCACAGAAGTAGCGGGCCATCATGGCAATTACCAGGTCCGGCGCCACGAAGCGGGCTTTGTCGTCTACGAACATCACGCGGTCTGCGTCACCGTCGTAGATAACACCTACATCGGCCTTAATGGAGGCCACCAGCTTGCGCAGGGGCTCCACATTTTCGGGCACCAGCGGGTTGGGCTCGTGGTTCGGGAAGCTGCCGTCCATCTCGTCGAAGAGATAGGTAGCGTCTTCCCCTTTATAGATTTCCTTGGCAAAGAGGGTGCTCATGCCGTTGGAAAGGTCGAAGGCAATCTTCAGGTTGGAGTAGTCTCCCTTGTATTTCTTCAGGAAGGCAATATAGTCCGGTTTGATGTCAATTTCTTTCACCTTGCCGGGAACGGCGGCCTTGGGCGTGGGCTTGCCTTCGTCGATCCACTGCTTAATCTGGCCCAGACCGGTATCCAGACCCACAGGCAGCGCATTCTCACGACTCACTTTCATGCCGTTGTATTCGCGCGGGTTGTGGCTGGCGGTAATCTGGACGGAAGCCTTGTAGCCGTAGTTGGCGGTACCAAAGTATACCAGCGGGGTGCTGCTGTAGCCGATATCGTCTACGTCGGCACCCGCATCCGTGATGCCTTTGATAAGGTAGTCGTGAATCTCCTGACCGGAAAGACGGCAGTCGCGGCCAACAAGCACTTTGCTGGCCCCAAGCAGCGCGGGGAGGAAATAACCCACCTTGTAGGCGGTTTCCTTATCGAAGTCTACATTGTAGATGCCTCGGATGTCATATGCATGGAATGCTCCCATAGTATTTTACTTTAGTTAGGTTGTTCGATAGCTACAAATATACGAAAAAAAGCCGAAACCCCTACTCGCCCAGACGCGCCTTCACGGCGTAATAGGCCTGACGGGAGTTGAATCCGGAGGCTTCCAGCGCCTCCTGAAGGGAGGCAGTGGGATATTCCTGCAGATAGGATTCCACATGCTGCAGCCGCAGACGGTTCACATAAGTAAAGAAGCCGCCGAATTCCTGCTTAAACAGGCCGGCGATGTGCGAGCGGCTGTATCCGCTGCGGTCGGCCACATCCTGGATGGTGAGATGCGGGTCCAGATAGGCCTCCTGTTTCACTACCACCGTATCAATGACGGCAAGGATTTTGGCCGAAGTGGCCTTCTTGACGGGTTTCGCAGGAACATCTTCGGCTTCCTCCTCTTCCCCGACGGGACGGTTCCGGCGCGGGTGAAGGGCCGTGAGAATAAAGAGTACGAGGGATACGGCAAAAAGCAGCATTTGAAATGCCAGCAGCATGCGATTGGCCGTAATGGCGACGGTCCAGCATAATGACGTATTCACCACAATCATCACTACCCAGCGGCGGGCGAAGATGACGGGGAAATCGGCCGGATTGGAATAATCGTCCTCGTCAAACTGTTTGGCCCAGCGGAGGACAATCCGCATGGCCGCGAAGCACACAACGGTAATCATCAGTCCCAGCGCATACAGGCCCCAGACGAAGGGGGCCGATGTCTGCTCTCCGGGGACAAGCGCCAGCACGAACGACGCCACCAGCGCCACCAGCACGGGGAAACCGATGACGATCATGGGCCAGCGCCATTTCTTCCATTGCATGACGCTGCCGAAATAGGCGTATAGCAGGATGGTGAAGTCGTACAGGGTGACGGGGAAGAAAAACACCCGTGCCAGGAACCATGCGTCTTCGCTTTCCGGGGCGCAGATATAGGGAATCAGCGCCAGAGCGCCCAACATCACACTCACAACGAAGGGGCGGCCGGGATAATAGTAACGCGGATTGCGGTCGTAGGGACGGCACAGATGGAACCACCGGATAGCGGCCATGGCAAGGCTGACAGCCACGAAGACCGTCGCCGAGATGCCGCAGAAGTATGGAACCGATGAAACCATTGTTTTACAAATATACAAAATTTTCCGACATGTTTCATTTTACCCTTTTTTACAAAACCACAAAAAAGTAGACGCAGCGCAGACAAGAGTGGACGCCACGTTGACATCTCTTTGCAGCCAGTTACCTATCTTTGCGCGCAAACTACGTAAAAACCATGAAGACTGACGACAGAAAAAACTATGAGACTCCCGCAGTCCAGGTCGTGGAGCTGAATTCCGAAGGCGTTATTTGCCAGTCAGGCGTCGCCGAACTCCCCGGCTGGGGTAATGAAACAGAGCTTGATTAGGAGGACCGAATCATGAAAAAAACAGTTATCATTCCCCTCATCCTCCTGGCGGCAGCCTGCCAGCAGATGGAAACGGAACAGCCTCTTGCCCCCACAAAGGAAAATGCTTCTACCTGCAACTTAACTATTAACGCCTCCAAAGGCGCCCCTGAAACCAAGGCCCTCGATCTCATCAACGATGGCGCCACCCTCAACGCCTATTGGCAAAGCGGCGAGAGCGTGAAGGTCTTCAAAGCCGGCACCCTGCTGGGCTCGCTGGACGTAACGCCGGCCGAAGGCGAGAAGCCCACGACCGCCACCCTGGGCGGAAACATTGCCGGCCTTGCGCAGAACGACGGGCTCACCCTGCTCCTCCCCCGCGAGACCTGGGACTACACCGGACAGAACGGAAAGCTGACCGGTGAAAACTCCATTGAGCAGAAGTACGCTTACGCAACGGCTGAAGTAAACGTGACCGGGATCAACAATAATTCAGTCCGCACGACCAACGCGAACTTCACCAACGCCGAGAGCATTTACCGCTTCGGCTTCAAAAACGGCGAGAACTATCTCTCGCCCAAGTCCTTCACGGTAACGTCGGAGGGGAACAAGCTGGTCCAGTCCATGAGTTGGAACGGCAGCGGCTGGGAGCCCGCCTACGGCGGCCTCACCGTCACTCCGGCATCGGCCCCCGAAGACCATTTCTACTACGTCTCCATCCGCAACGACCAGACCACGGCCGACACGTACAACTTCGTAATCACCGGCGCCGACGACGCCCTGTACTTCGCCACCAAGGCCATCCCCGCCTCGGTGCTGGACGCCCCCAAATTCATCAGCGCCAAGAGCATCTCGGCCACCATGCCCAGCTTCGCCCCCGCCTCGGGCGAGATTAATAACACCAACGACGTACTTTAAACCATGAAACAGACCTTATACAATATTGTCGCAACCCTGCTGTTTTTCCTGGTGGGGCAGAGTGCTTGGGCTGCCAGCACGTTCACTGTGACGAATACATCAGGCACTAGCAAGTTTGTAATTACCAGAACAACCAACACCTCAACGACTGAGACGGTAAAATATCGCACTGTGAGCCTCAGTGCCGTAGCCGGAAAGCACTTTACAGAAAAGGTTGGCGACTTGACTTTCGATGCCACCCACAACAGCCGAGAGGTGGAAGTTACGGAGACTCCCAGTGGAAGTGTGGATGAGCAATACCATTTTCAGGCAGACACCTACCGCACCTATCGCTTCGAGGTGCTGGATACGGACGGATTCTATCTGGCCTCCTGCAACCGCAGCATCACCTACGGCAGTGCATACCAGCACGACAACACCTATGTGAACAAAAGCATAACCGACCTGGTATACTTCAATAATGGCAGCCTTGCTTCAGGCAGCGGCAACAATTATCTGGACGTGGCGCATTCCGGCACATCAGGGTCATATATGAGGATTGACGACGGCTACGATTACAACGACAATACGCTTTGTACGGTCAGCACCGCCAACCTCTTTCATAACAGCAGCACCTTACGTTCCTACCTCAACAGGAGTTACAATAATTACAAGATGTACGCTACCGTCTATTTCACAATGAAGGAAGAAGACGATGGCTATCAGTATATCCAGATTCTGACGGACAACAGTTCTACTTACGACGGCAAAGATGGCGACGGAAAAATAGACAATGGACCGACAGAATCAGTCTACAAGGCTGCGTTTATTCTTACCAAGTCCGAAGATCACTGCACCAGTGACCACTACCAGGCTTTCCCTCACCGATATGATTACAAGAACCGTTCGGAAGGAAGCCAGACCGCCAGCCATACCGAGTTCGAATATGCCGACAGTTATCTCTATCAGCAGGCCTTCAAGTCCTCTTCTTATCGCGCCGATAATTCGGGCAGCCTCATCCTAGATCCTACCGTTAACAACATCAACGTCAGGTTTGATGCCAATGGCAGCGGGAGCGATACCTGGTATGTCAAAAACCTGAAGGTCCGTCTTGCCCTGGTCGACGGCACCGCTCCCACCAAACTTTCCGACCCGATTCTCCTTACAGGATCATACAAACGCGGAAGCAATTTCTATATCAGCGTGCCTTTCAGCGAGATTGTAACCATCAGCGGAAGCACCAGGAAACTCACCACCTCCTGGGGAGATGCTACTTATTTGGATGGTTCCGGATCCAACGTCCTCACTTTCAAGGGTACTATCGATGTCGATGCAGGTACAACACTGGAAATTACGGGCAAGTCCGGCACCATTGCCGATTATGCCGGAAACAGTTTCAGCGGCTCCTTGAATAAAACATTCAACGGCATCACATCGTCCGATCCAGACTACACCATAACCTACAACCTGGACGGAGGAACCGTGACAACTGACAACCCAACGGAATATTCCTGGGAGACAGCGGCCTTCACGCTGAAAAAACCCATCATGGCAGGCTACGCCTTTGCCGGCTGGACGGGTAGCAACGGGAATACGCCGCAGACAACCGTCACCATCCCTGCCGGCTCGCACGGCAACAAGGCCTATACCGCCAACTGGACACCACTCTGGGGGCAGGGCAACGGCAAAACCGGCGAGGATGAAGCACATGCCTACGTCATCTCCTCTAACGCCGGTCTGGATATGCTGGCCAAGGTGGTGAACGGCATCGATGGTTATACTGCCAATACCTTTGAAGGCAAGTACTTTAAACTTGGGAATGACATTACCTACACCCACAATACCGACTGGAACAATACCACCAGCACCGAGAACAACTACACCGCGATCGGACGTTTTTATCTGAATAAGTTTTATCAGTTCAAGGGAACCTTCGATGGCGACGGCTATACCGTCCGCGGTATCCGTATATACAAAAACAGCAATACAGATGCTTGCAAATATCAAGGTCTATTCGGGTTTATTGGTCAACAGGGTATCGTCAGGAATATCACCCTGGATGACAGCCGTATCACCGGCAATACTTGGTCTGGCGGTATCGCAGGTAACAACTACGGAACTGTTGATAATTGCCACGTCACCAATCAAGTGTTAATTCATGCCCTTTTATCAGATAGCAACAAGCATGGGGGCATCGCGGGACGAAACTCGGGGCTCCTTCAAAACAGCACCAGTGCGGCAACGCTTAGCGCAAATAGTGTAACAGCAAAAGAATATGGCGGCATTGCAGGCTACAACTGCGAAGGAACTATTCAGAATTGCCTTGCCGTGGGGACCAGCATATCTTCCCAAGAACAATTCGTAGGGGCCATCGTAGGCGAGAATGATGGCGGAACCCTGGTCGCGAACTACTATAGAAACTGCACCGTGGGGAGCACGG
>Ga0310786_10001231_pt1 | contig 41171 bp, 43 predicted proteins | sample AusTroGonzalo_MG_FD_203881 | JGI IMG/M metagenome (GOLD analysis project Ga0310786, IMG submission 203881) | Bovine rumen microbial communities from tropical cattle in Woodstock, Queensland, Australia - Gonzalo_03 (v2) (version 2) | ecosystem: Host-associated > Mammals > Digestive system >... | reverse complement strand
GAAGTTCACGGCTGATGCAGCCAGGCTCCAGAATCTCATACACCTTACGTGTGGAGCTCCAGGGTGTGAGGTTGACCGAGCGCACGCCGAAGACTATCGGACGGCCCTCAATCTCGCGGCTCTCCTGCTGCCCCTCCTGTGGCTCGCGCAGTTGCAGGCCGCAGTCATTGGTTGGGATGAATCTTGTCTGTTTCATATTCTCGTTGTACATTTGAAAATGTTATCTACTTATCGGGCGAAATAGTGTTTGGGGTTTACTCGGCCTTTGGTTTCATCTGACTCACAATGTCTGCCGGGTCGTAGCCTGTCATGTCGATGACCAACTGGCGAAGACGTTTGCCGTATTCTTCGGCCTTCGCCTCGTCGATGCGCCCAGCCTTGATGCCCACATTCGAGCAGATGTGCTGGAATATCATGCAAGCGTTCACGATGTCGCGTGGGAAATAGTTCAGGTGAACTGCCCACTGGTCAGCGTCGGCCATCAGCATCGTGTCTGCCCATTGGTTTACGCCGTCGCGGATGTGCTGGTTTATCTCAGCAATCTGCTTTCCTATCATTTCTTCTTTGGCCATTGTTACTGTCTCGCTGGGTTTACTGCGCGATGCACGCGGCTTTCGCGCTTCTTTCTCTGTTGTTGGATTTCGCGCTCCAGAGCGTCGATTTCCTCTTTTGTCGGGTTCGGTGTCATACTTTGCTATATTTTATCGCTTGGGTTTACTATACTCAACCGCTTGGGTTTTCTATACTAAACCGCTGCGGTTTGATATACTAACCTTATGCGGTTTGCTATACTAACTTCATGCGGATTCCTCGCCCTCCTTTGGCGGTTCTCCAACGGTGTAGTTGCCGGGCTTCAGCTGGGTGCCTGCGTCGCTCTTGGCGATAAGTGCTTTCAGCGTCATGAGGTTGGCACTGGCCATTGGCACGTCGCCATCCTCCACGGCTGGCATGTCGAAGTCGCGTCGAGCCTCGTTCACGGTGCAGAGTCCTGCCTGCATCTTCAGCTGCGCCACCTTCGCGCGGCGTTCGGGATCCATCACCATCAGCGGGTCTTCGCAGATGTGGATGTCGCGGGTGCCGTAGTCCTTCATGCCGATGAGCTTGCGGGCAATCTCCTTCTCGTTGCGGTTCTTCAGCGGCAGGATGGTTCGCGTGTGGAACTCCATCGTGGCGTTCTGATAGTCGTTGTAATGGCTGTTGGTGTCGAGCATCAGCAGCGGACGCGGTACGCCCCAATAGCGGGCCACGTCATCGTAGGTGATGCCCAGTTGCTCCAGCATCTGCATGTCCTGTGCGGTCATGGAGAGGTTCTGGAACGATTCGAGGCCGTGCATCGAAACGATGTCGTGACCTGAGTAGAACTTCTTCTGCATCTCCTGCGCAGTCTTTTGCACCTCGCCCTGGTTCAGCAGTCCGAAGGCCAGTGTGCCCTGTCCCTGCGTCGGTTGTTTCTCGCTGATGATACCCTTGATACGACCGCCCTTTGCCGCCGTGTCGAGAGCCTGCGAGCGCAGTGTGCGGTTCAGCGTCAGGGCCTCGAAAGCGTAGAGCAGCGTCGATTTGCCCCAGCCGTTCGGATAGCGGAAGTTGTTCGGGAAATGGAGCACGTCCGAGGTCGGCACGTTCACCTCCGTCCTGTAGCCCTTGTCGGTCAGGAACACGATGCTGGCGTAGGTGGCGGTGTTGATGTTGTAGCCGCAATCCTTCACCAGCCACAAGTGCAACGGGAAACAGAACTCGTCGCGCTCGATATACACGAAGCCGTTGCCCGTCAGCGTGCGGTTCAGTTCCACGAGGTTCCACAGGTCGGGAGCCGTCATGATGGGGTTCGCTTCCTCCTGCAACAGATAGTTGATGCGCTTGCCCAGTCCGCGCATGTCCTGTACGAAGTTGTCACGCTCGAAGTCCTTCTTGCGGTACTGCACCGGCATGACGCTCATCGTGTCGCCACGCAGTGTGATGGCACGATAGACCGCACTGACCGAGCAAGCCGACTCAGGACTGCGAACGGGCACGATGCGCTCCTGATAGTCGCCGCCCTCAATCTTCGGAGGTTCTGGCGGCATGGTGCTCGAAGGCACACCAGGTGTCTGTGGTGCCTCGCGCAACATGATAGCATTCTCGGGCGTAGCCGCTTTGAAAAGATTACTGAAAAAACTCATATCTTATTCCTTTTTACTATTCGTGCGTTTTGTGGTTTTGGGTTTACTGCGGCCGCCAAACCTTGACAGGCTTGCCAAACAGCTTCGGAGGTATGTGCTTTCCCGTGTAGATGATCTTGTCAGAATTATGCCAATGCCATTGCATCAGCCGTCCGTCGGTGACAAGCGGCTCTTCTACGGCCATCAGCTTAATCTTCGAGAAGAACCGCTCAATGACAAAGGTGGTGAAGGTCTGGTCGAGACGTTCCATTTTTCCCGTTCCAACCAAGCACATAATACCAAAAATCATGTCGTTCACGTCGCGGTTTATCTGGTCGTTTCGCACAATCTCAAAGCAGCCCTGAATCATGCCCTCAGTCTGCAAGTCGAAGCCGAAACGTTCCATCGCCTTCATGCACTTAGTCGCTTGCGCTGCCGGATAGTTGCGCGTTCTGACCCATTCACGGTACTCTATTTCCATCGTGTTTCTGTATGGGTGCATCATCACACAGCGGTCATACTTGCCACGCTCAAATTCATCCACTATTGGCTTCAGCGACTGGCGTATCTCGATGCTGCCGTCCACACGCACAACGATTGGTGTGTCGGCATAGCGGAATGGATGGAAACGCTCATTGTAGCACTTGGCAAATGGCGAATAGCCTGGAATCGAAGAATACACCACGCGCCACGTCTTGCTTGTGAGGTTAGGGTCATCCGTTACCAGTACATAGTCTGCTTCTGGGTCTTTCTCCCCAATCTCATGAACAAACTCATAGCCATTAAAAATGTACGTCAGTACGGTATATCTCTTTTTCATAGCTCATTGTGTTTAAGTGCTGCCTGTGTCGTTATCATCGGCACTTCCTTCTGATTAGGATATTTCCAGTCAATCCATGCTGACACGATGCGCTCGCACATCTGTCCTCCGATACGACGCTGGAAGGCGAGTGTGGCGTGCCACGTATTTTCGTTCATGTGATACTTCTCAGGATTCTCGGATATGCGGCTGTCAATGTCAATGCCCGTCTCTTTCACGTACTTTGCCACGATGTCCCAGATGGTGTTGACCATTTCCTTCATATCCTTTTTCGGAAGGATGCAAAGCGACGCGGGATGCAAGTAGTGGCGGTCGAGATTCCTGTGCCAGCCCTTTGCAAAGTCGGGATAGTCGCGGTCAATGATTCCAGTCACGATGTCGAGGTCTTCAACGTTGCCGACACCCGTCTTGTATTGCTCACGCACGGATGATCCGAGCCGCTGGTAATAGCGTGACACCACCGCGCCGTGTTTCTTGATAATCGGGGCCAGTTCTGGCACGTCGTTCATCCATGAGAAATATTTGCGATAGCCGCAGAAACCGATAATCTTTGGCAGCTTCTTGCGGTCGCAAACCCGTTTCATGTGCAACAGCTCCGAGTAAAACGAACCAGGCAGGCCGTTACAAGTGTCTCCACCGTCGCGAGCATCAACAACCTCATAAATGGGATTAGTAACCACAGGATCAAAGTCGGCATGGGCACAGATGTATATCTTCGCGTCCTTGTTTGCAGGGAGTTTCCAATCAGGGTCGCCGAGTTCATAGTCCGTCGAAGGTGCCCACAGGTCGCGGTTGGCATTGAGCCACGCCAACTGCCCGGCCAACCCAGCGCGTCGCCACGAAGCAGCCTGATAGTGAATCATCAGCTTGCGGATGTCAATTCGTCTGCCGTGCATACCGTTTCGATGGCTGCGGATGTCTTCGAGCAGAGCGGCCCCCGTGTCGTACCAGTTGCCGCGTGTATATTCCTCGCCCGCCATCAGTCCCATTGACCTCTCAGGGTCGAAGAACTTGGCACCGCCAGCCTTGCACGCTGGTACGTTGATCCAAAGCAGCATGGGCACCAAACGACCTATGCCGAATCGGTTGCCAGGCTGTGGCTCCTGGATGTGTCCACAAACGCACTGGTCGCGCATAAACATGAAGTCGATATTGTCCTTCAGCAGAATGTCCGAGTCCATCAGTACGAAACCGTCAGGCAGAATGTCCCATAACTTCTGCACCGTCATCATGTGTTTAGCACTCCCGAAGACGTTCCCTTGCGGGCATCCGAGGTAATAGCTGCGGTCGGGGAATTTCCTTACCTCCGCGTCAAGATCAATCACTTGGCCCTGCGTGTTGTCGATGACCGTCACGCCGTCCATCTTCTTTGTGAATGGTCTTGCGTCGCTGTTTTCAAACACTAAGACCTGATAATCCTTGCCGCCGTGCTTGTGTAGGCTGAGAATTGCGGCCTCGGTCAGCTCCGGCGTGTTGAAATGAATAATTGCTACTGTCTTCTGTTTCATATCTTCTGGGTTTAGTTCATTTGTCGTTCACAATCAGCTGCATCAGGAATTGCAGCGTGTCCTCGTAGTGATTGGCGTTGAAGGTCTCAGGGATGATTTGATAGACCTTTCCTTGGTACTTGATGCGTGAGCGTTCATTGATGACGGCGGTTGCGTTGTACCTCATGCGCACAATCTTCACTGCATAGGCATCGAGCGCACCGGCATTCATGGCCGCTTTGCCTCGCGCATAGTCCACATTGGCGTGAAGGCAAGGGCCTTCTTCCCACTCAATACCGCCGCCGTCGAGACCAAACTTGCTCGTCTTGGCCTCTTTGCGGTTCAACACCTGAATAATGTCGTGTAAGAATCCTGCACTGTACCCCATAGCCTATTCGTTTTGTCGGTTGATGATTTCGTCGCAGTCCTCCTTCGCCTTGGCGATGGCCTCACGGAACTTCTGGCAGATGTACGTCGTCGGCTGCTGAATGAAGGCATAGCGGTTGTAAAGCGCGGCCATGTTCCTGCGCTGCGTGTCGTAAGCCTCGATGAGTTCATCCGTCGGGTCTGTGATCTCGCCAAAGTCGAAATCGAACTCTGTCTGCACCACGGTCAACTTATCAATCAGCCCGTCGCGCTCCACTTGGATAGGCGTGCCACCTGTCAGCACCATGTAGTTCTTCAGCAACAGGTCGAAGCCGTAGAGCGCAGCCTCCTTCTTCTGCGTGTCGGCAGCGTCGCGGTTGTTGTAGAGGTTCTGCACCAGCAACAGCGAGGCGTTGAAGATGGGGTCGGGAATGCGGCCATAGGTATCGATGAAGTTCTCATACGTGCGCCGCGTCAGGTCGAGGATGGCTTGCTCGGCGGTGATGCCCATCTGCTCCAGTTCTGCGTCTTCGCAGTTGAAGTCGATGCGGCAGTGCGCGTGGATGGCCTCGATGCTCAGCCACTTCAAGCCAGTGTCTTGTTCGTTCGTCATATCGAATCTTACTTTTTGTCGTTTCTACAATGCGGACAAAAAGCCGCCGTGGGTTTACCAAAAAGAAAGGCCGCATCTCACGACGCAGCCCTTCCAATAGATACCATGAAAAACACATTTTCTTTATTATGATCCATATTGCACCTTTCGAATGCTGAAATATCCGATGTCATCCATCTGCCATGCACTCGTATCAGCTTGCAGATGATATTCGCCATAACCTCCGACTGGAATGCTGCCGATATTCAACGTTGCATAGAGTGTCACTGTCTCTGTGGCCGCTCCCGCAGGAATGTCAATACCGTTGATGTTCTCCGCCCATGGTGACTGACTGCCAGAAGGTGATGGGCCAACAGATGGTGTTAGGAACTTCGGCGTTTCCTGATAGTTGATCATCTCCTTGGCGATTATCTTCATATAGTTGGTGGTCGTGCTGTCCGTACCTTTCACAAACTTCAATGGCTGATTCGGATATTTCGTTACGGTCATGGTGAGACCTATCACATCGGTAGCCAGCGAATGGATCGTGAAATATGGAGCCTGACCGCTGGCATTCTCCCATCGCTGCAAGCCGTCTGCAAAGAACTGGAGCGCAGTCACATTCAGCCTCCTCTCCTGATGAGACACCACAGAGAACTGATAATAGAAAGGAAATTCACCATCCTCATCCTGCTCTTCTGTGTAGGGCAGAAGGAACAGTGCGTTACCGCTCCCCCATGATGTGCCGCCAGCATTAACATAGCCGATACCTATACATAGATGATAGAAGGCGTTGGCGTTGTCTTGGAAGCTGCTGAGTGGAAGCGACACACTCCATATCGTTCCGCCACTGTCTGCCGTTATCGCGTCGCCGATAATCTCCATGTCTGGCTGGCTTCTGTTATACCATGCCGTACCGCCTGCTGGGGTGTAGTCATTGAATACCTGCAACACGGGTCGCCACGCCCTGCCGCTGGCATCCGTACCGAGATTGATAAAGTCCTGAAGATGCAGATCGTCACCGATGCTATTCTGGAATACAATGGTGAGTGCATTCGATATTTGTTTGTTGCACTCGTACCATGTGCCACGCTCTGCCGTATGCTTTTCAGTCACGCCCAACTGATTCATCCATGATACGAAAGGAACACGGGCATTATGATTATAGCCCTTTGCATAGACAGTGTTATAGTATGGATCGGTATCATCAGTAGGGATTCTCACGAAGTCTGTCAGACGATAGTATTCCTGAACGCCTCCCTGCGGTGTTCTGTCACCTCTCGGCTTCAGATATTCCCATGCCACGTAGTCACGATTCAGAATGTCCCACACCATGCCATTCATCACGTCGGCCACCCATCCACGGTTTGGGTTTGTGATGCAATATGGTACATCCAGTCCAAAGTTGTTACCCTTTCGCGTCCTTGTCTGACTCAGCATGCTTCCGTGCATGATGGGCCTATACCCGTCAATACGCTCAGGCTTATAGCGTGCCCAGCGGTTGATGGCACCGCGAGCTTCCACAGTCCAGTTCCCAAGTCCATCGTCGGCTGGCACGCTGTCACCTACGTTTGCACCGCATAGCACGCCAAGACTTGAACTGTAAATCCGCTGTTGTGTCCCGTTGACGGTTCTGACCAGTCTCACCCAGCAGTTCTGCTGCACATCATAGATGCTGACTGGCGGCGATATTTTACCTCCACTAATTGCCATAGCCTATCCCTCCTTATTAATACATGAAATACTTCCGTCCACTTTAAGACTTCCGTTCAGTCTGTAGACTTTTCCCTTCTCATCGTAAGTAAACGGACTGTCAACAATCTGTGTCTCTTTAACGATTTCCTTGGTCGTTTCAATGACCTTTTGTTTTCTGGATGCCATGATAATGGCCACAATAGACAGCGCGATGGCTGCAACTGCGATGATAATTAAAAATATTTCCATACCTGATAGTTTTAATCTTCTGTGATGGCAAACATCTTTTCGATCTTTGCAAGACGCTTTTCAAGTTCCATGTTCTTCTTCTTCAGCATTTCAATTTCCTGCTGCTGTTCCTTCACCTTTCTGGCGAGGCTGACGGCAGAAGCGGCCCCGATCACGCCATAGTCCACGCCGAGTTTACCGTCTTCGCCTTCCACCACGGCCTCCGGAAGAATCTTCTGCCACTCCTGCGCAATGACACCAGCGTGCTGGCGGTCATCATTGCGTCCTTTCCATGTGAAGAGGATCAGCGAGGCACCAGCGATTTCATCGACACTGAGTGAAAACTTCTTCACCACGTTCTTATATCTGATGTCTGACAATGCCGAAACATAGTCATCACTCAGCAGTCCCACAGTCGTGTGAATCTGTGTGGTGCAATAGAACTTGTTATTGTAGATATTGATGACTGCCGTGCCGTTCGCCTTGATAATAAAGCGGTCACTGATCTTGCGGATGTGGAAGTTGTCATTTGAGTCAAACATCAGTTTTCTATTGCCATCCAGGAAAGAGATGTCACCGACGCTGGTCATGTCACCGCTAATGTTCTGTGGTGCTCCTGCCTCCCAGTATTTCTTACCCCATGCAGTCTTTTCCACCGTGGCAACACCATTGTTGTTTACCCATGTATATGCGCCATCCCAATTTGACTGCTTTATAATTGTCGGTATCGAATAACCAGTATCAAATGCGAGGGCAAATGTACCGCTGGTGGTGATGGTCTGTGAAGTGCCGTTTGATACTTTGAGACCCGTCGGCACACTCATGCCCACACTAATGACCGTACCGCCTGAACCTGGGATAGATTGGTTTACCCATTTCTGACCGTTGAAAATAAGAGCCTGACCACTTGTTGCGCTGCTGATGGCTACATCCAGCAGTTGGCTAAGGTATGAAGCACCTCCACCGCCGCCACCACCGGCAGCATCATTCATGCCTAATGCAGACAGGAACTTCTCCGTCCAAGCACCGAACATCATCTGAATGTTTACTGTATTCGGATTGGCTTCGATGGTATCTGTGTCGTTTGGGTCTATCTCCGTGGCACTTGCACCAGTACCGTTGAGTATCTTGAAAATGGCACTGAAGAACTTCTTATTGATATAGTTTTCTTCCACCCAGGAGGATGAAACACCGCCACCGCCTCCGACACCGCTGCCTCCACCGCGACGTGAATTTGACACGTTGCCAGCGTCGATCATCTGCTGTATCTTAAACCTCGATAGTTTCATAACTTAATCAGTGTTAGGGTTGTTATATCGTCACGCCAATTACGGCTGATGGCCAGAGGGAAGAAGTTGCCGATGTCAGACAATTCCTGCGATGTGTTTGACATCTGCGTAGGTTTTGGATCGGATCCGTTCTGCGAGTTAAGCAGCGCACTGTTTAAGTCGAGATGCACCACACGATGAGTACTGGAGCCATAGACGCTGATGATTCTGGCCAGTTCTTCTTCTGGTATGACAGAGGTGCCTGACATGCTCTGAATTGTTGCCGCTGGCTTCACATCAATATTGGTCAAGATATATCCAAGACCTGCCGGCATGTGTCTCACGTAGTCACCGCTGCCATAAGCCACGTCAGAAGCAAATATCAAATCCACATTCGTCTCTTCGCGGAAGTTACCGCCACGCATGATGTATTCGTTGCCGCGATGCTGAGTATCTTCGATGACACCACGCACGAAGCCGATCTCGAAGTCGAGCATAGACATGAATCCGTTAATGTCTATTCGCAACAAAGACGGCCCTACCTGGAAAGGCGGCACATCGACTACCGTGAACTCCATGTCTCCTCGCATAGTGTCTGTAACTTGTATTCCGAAACCGTTGTACTGAGGTGCCCGAATACCTCCGTACTGGCTTCTGTTGCTCTTTGCGCCGCTTGATGTGAATGGAAGTTCAAAAGTAGCATTTGAATTAGTAGTCCATGTTCGATTGTTGCCGTCCCAATAATTATTACCGATTCTCAGCCTTGCAATCGCATAACAGTATGATTTTGATACATTGCCATACCAAATCTCTGTATTCTCTGAAATCCATGCACTGACCTGATCGCACTTGAAGTTAATATACAGCATTCCGTTTGTGATGACGAAACTCTGCATCGACGATATACGGAACAAGTCGGCAGTATTACCGCCTGAGTAAAGGTATGAATGAAACACCTCAATACATCTTCGCCAACTGAACTGCTCCTTGGATTCTGGTATCTTCTGGTCTTCATAACTGCCTACGTCGCCGTCATCATACACAAAGAACCGACAGTATTTCTTGTTATTGCCTGCATCGGTTCCTATGCCTGGTACTGTCGGCATGAAACAGCGTAAAGATACCGTGTCGTTCTGGTATTCCAATACGCCACTGTTGGTGTTTGGCTGACGGATCAGGTTATAGACCTCGCGCTCATAATAATCCACAGGACGCACGATGATAGAGTTCTGAGGTATGCCGACATTATACTGGTCGTAGAGTTCATCGTATGGGATTTCGATCAGATTATCCAGTTCGTTGATGTCTGACCGCACGGTCACTTTGCCTATGCCTGGCACTACCTCTTCATTATTGTCCGTATCAACAAACATTTTGTATGTGATGGTCAGGTTCTGCCGTGAGATATACGAGCCAGAACCGTTCACATTTGTCATCGCTGCGCCTGAATAAGATGAAAAACCGTAATTGTTGTCAACGGGCATCGTGAAGTAGATGTCCGTTCCGTGCATGCGGCAAGTCCATCCGAAAAACTTGCATACCTCTTCAAGCACTTGTTTGCATGTATATTTCGGCTTGATGTTTCCTTGTGAGTCCGTTTCAAGGAAGTTGGCCCACATCAGTTTGATGTTCAGTCGTGATCGCGTCACGACGAGATTGCCCTGTATGTAATAATTGCCAATAGTCGTGCCAGTCAGTTTACTGAAGATATAGGTGTGAAGAAGTTGTCCGACGGTCACCACATCGTGATTGTTGATGTCCGTATCAATGTCGATGGTGTCGAGCACAGATAGCGGACACTGCACGGGAATGTCATGCTCAGACGTTCCGTTGTAGGGGTAGTCGTTCTGGAACACCTGCGGCTGCACGTAGCCCTGCCAGTCAATGACGGTGCTGCCGCTCTCCACATGTGTCAGTTTCACGGGAACAGAAAGTGCATTGCTTGGTATCATTGCGAGCCATGCCGTTCGACCTGCGCTTCCTGTGCCGATGAAACGGAAACTGCCGCTTTGTGTACGGACAGGCATAAAGAAATCTTCGCTGTTGTCCTCGACGGTTTCAAAAGCCTGCGCTGCCCCGTCAATGGCGGTGCCACCACTGTTGATGAGCAGAGAATATGTTCTTTGAGCCCTGAGAGATACGAATGTCAAAGTATAACCCATAACATCAGTCTTTTTAATCTTTAAAATCTGTGGCTTTCCTATGTCGTAATATCAAACTGTCCGTCACCCTGAAATTTGATGGTTCCTGTGGCCAGTCCGTTGACGGGTGCGGAGATACCTGCCTGCGGAACCAGCACATAACCCTTCTTTCGCACGTTGTTGATCACGACGCTGATGAGCAGCCGCGCACCTCCGGCCAACGAGAATCCCTGAAACTCATTGCCAGACACGACGAGATGGTCAACGGTCATGTCCCATTCATAGCGTCCATAGGTGTATTCCTTTGCCACGCCCTGAGTGGCAGATGCCTTCTCTATCAAGTCGTACTTGATGTTGATGGTGCAACTCTTAGCCGCTGCGACAACGGCACTCGTTCCAGAACCACCGCTGTATATCAGTACGTTTCTACCTAATATTACGCCCATATCTTTTCAATTTTCAATCTTCAATTTTCAATTAACTAAGTTCCCCACGTCACCATTTCACCCCTGCCAGACTGAGCCAGCGAGTTGTCGAGCCACACGAGCAGTTCCGTGCCTCTGACCTTCGTCTTCAGGCTCATGCCACCCATCGCACCGCCGCGCAAATTGGCTGCTACATTCTGCTGGCCAGCCGCATTGAGCACGATCTCGCCCGCATTCAGTCCGACCAGTTGTGAGCCGTCCACCAGACCACCGATATTATCACCAGAGTAACTGTTTCCTTTAATCATACCGCCATGGGCGTAACCGGTAGCCTGGTGAATGCTTGCGATGGTAGTACCCATAGAAACCATCGCCGCAGCACTGGCCGCTATGAATCCCCAGATGTTGAACTTCTCACCGGTGGTCTTTGCCAAAGCGTCAGAGTAAGCCAGCGCAATATTGGCGATTGCCTGTGCCACCGTAGCCGCCACCTTCGCAGCAGGGTCTTCGATGGCATTAAAAGCATTCCCGATAGTGCCCACGACCTTTGCTGTAGCCTTTGCTGCCTCTTTGATACCCTCCACATTGTTCTTCGTCGTTTCGAGAGGCACAACTATCGGATTGATTTTTGTATTTTCAAGTTTGGCCTTTACATCACTCAGCCATTCATCGAATGTAAGGTCTGATGACAACGGAATCTCCACGACATTCTTCCCCTGTGCCACTTCAAGTTGACGTGCAGCCATCTCAGGAGAGAAAGCGATGGAACTGTTTTTGCCCGTGACGGTATCAAGTCGCAGTTTTGCTTCTTCCAACTGCGCCGCATAGTCATCACGCACAGCAGCACCTGCCTCCTTCCAAAGTTTGGTGAGGTTCGACACATCTGCCTCCATTGCTGCTATGCTGTCAGGAGCGTATGTCTGGCCATTGTTGCCGCCACCACCAGAGCGACCACCGACTCCACCAGAACCGCCGCCCATAATCTGGCGGAGAGTTACGCCCTCTGCACGGTTCATAGTTCTATAGGCTTGCGATTGCATACTGTATGCCTGTCCTGCCTGCTGGTCGCGCTGCTGGATGAGTTTTACCAGGTCGTTATATCGGTCGCCATCCACGCGGAACGTTCCCCATTTAGCAAACTGCTCGAATGGGTTGCCTCGCGCAACCGTCTCGCGGCCGCTCTGAATGTCTATCGTTGTGTGTTCCTGCCTCCATTTCTGATATTGGTCGTAACCCGCCATCCGCTTGTCGAACTCAGCCATTGACGACGTTCCCTTGCGGAACTCCTTCAGGCTCATTCCGAGCTCTTGTGCTTGACGGTTATAGACGGCATCGATGGCGCGGCCTGTCTGAGCAACCTCATTACCTACGAGCGTCACCACCTTCTGCATACCACCCTGTAGCTGCTGCTCGATGCGTTTAATCTGATCAGGTGTCAACAGTTGACCGTTCTGCATAGATGCCCTGCGACCGTCAACGGGTGCGATATAGCGGCCCGTCTGGATCATCATCCTCATGCGCTCGTTCTCGGTCTGCTGGGCACTCATCTGTGGTGCTTGGATGGTCTTCATCGTACCCAGTCTGTCGAGTTCGTTGTAAGCGGCACGGGCAGCTTGCACAATGCTGTCGATACGACTAAGATAACCACTAATGTCGCCCGTGTTCAGACTCGTCAGGAATCCCTCATACAGACTCTTGCTTGAATCCATCACGCGGCCCCATTCGTCGACGGTTGCCTCTGACGCGAAGAAGGCATCCTTGGCCACGTCGAGAGCAGCCTTACCTGCTGCGAGGGCTGTACCCCAACCAGCAAGCGACTGAATGCTCATGCCGAATTTATCCGAGAGACTGTCGAGCGCACCCGTCAGACCACCACCGCCATTGACCGACTTGTTGATGTCGTCGAGTTGCGACTTTCCTTCCTGAATGCGTGTCTTCAACTGATCGAGCGAGGCAGCGAGAGTCTTTCCGAATGGTGACTGCTTTTCAGCGTCGGTCATCTGTTTGTATTGTGCGGAGAGTTCCGTAAAGGTCTTCTTCATCTCGGCCAACTTGCCGGTAGCTGTGCGCGAAGTAGTCTCCATCTGTCCGAGGGCACGCACGTAGTCGAGCGTTTCCTTCTCCACCACTTCGAGCGTACCGCCTACCTTGCGGCACTCGTCAACATAGCGGGTCAACCCATTGGTCGCCTGCTTCAGTTTGTTGTCGTATTCTTGCGATTCGACTTTGAGCCTAAGAATGCTATCTGCCATAAACTATAAAGCCCGATTAGTGGGCGTTCACTAATCGGGCTAAATGTGTGTTGGGGTTTACTCACTTCTTATTCAACATCGCTTCGAGTTCGGTGTCTATCAGCGTGGCGAGATTGTCGGCTGCTTGTGCCAAGGCTCGCTCACCAGCACCACGGAAGAAGTTGCGGGCTGCTATGTTTCCACGATTTCCCGTGTTCGGGTGTTTGTTCCACTTGTCCACCTTGCGACGGTCGTTTGGTGTGAACTCAATATTTCTTGCACCTGGTGTGCCGTCATTGATCCATCTCAAAATAAAGCCTCTGTCGAGCGGTGCGTAGCCCATGATCTGACGGGTGCGACCTGATCGTGTGCGACGGTTGCCTCCGCGACCACTCACGCCCTTTCGTGGTGGTTCGTAGCTGTTCTGTCCGTGAGCCTTGCGAGAACTGAAGATATTGATGTTTGCACCAAGTATCTTCTTATAGACCGACGTGCGCACGGCCTGCGCTGCTCCTCGCGGGTCGTTCTTCATCTTGTCGCTGGCAGCACTTGACACCTTTTCCCTCGCTTCCATGATAACCTTGCGAATGAGTTTCTGCAAGGCTTTCTGAGTCTTGGGATTCGTCGAAAGAGCCTGTTCAAGTATCTGCTTCTGCTCTACGATGACAGTGTTGTCGATTTCAAGTCCTATCATATATCTATCGGACAATAAAGCGTTTTAGGTTTACCATTTCGATAATGTCCTCAAAATGGTATACACAAAAAAAGAGCGGCCTCGCGGTCGCTCTTCAATCTCACAATGTGGGCATTCCCTATTGTGCGCTTTCGTTATAAGGTGGAACCTTTATGTCGAAGTCTGGGCTATCATATCGCTCTGCCACAATCCTAATATAACCTTTACCGCTCTTCATGGCCGTAAATATTTTCTTCATATTCTTCTCCTGTTTGACTGGCGTGAACATCCTTGATGCGTTTCGTGTCCTTATCATTCCCGACTGGCCCCTGTCTTTATCAAGCCACATATCAAATTTGTCCAGAAGATTGTCATTATCATCGTATATTCCGACATGTACTATCATGCCGATATACTGTCCAGAGACAAAAGTATTAAACGGTGCAAGCGGTGAATAAAGAGCATATTGAGGAACGTTATAGCCCCAAAAGACAAAAGAGCCCATTCCGTCTACAATATAATTGTAAACAGTTGCATCTAATGTTCCTTTCAACTCATCGCCTTTCATTTCCTGCGAAAACCATCTCCCCTGTGCGCCTGCGGCTATCGCCGCCAGCAGCATAATCATGATAAATGTTACTTTCTTCATAGTTCTTTAATTTTAGAGTTTCACGCCGCAAAGATAAGAAGATTTTCTGAGATTGGCAATGGCTAAAAACCTAAATGATGTTAAAGGATTCTTTCTTTCATTTTCTTTTGCTTACCTTTGCCGTCGAAATCGTTGTTTAACTCACTAAAAATACTACGAAAATGAAAGCATTACAGATTTACGACCAGCCGGAGTCCATCATGAATGGCGAGGCTTACATGCGAATCACGCCAGACACCGTTGGCACACTTATCCTTGACACCTACGACCCCGACCACCCGCGACCGCTCGACGATCAGAATGCGTGGAAGATTGCACAGTGTGACCGCCGACCAATGCTACACCAGTGGATTGAAATCGGTCTCGCTCGGTTTGCGCCGTTCACGCATGTAGAGATTATTGATGACCGCATGATTCATCATCGTCGGCCAATCAAATCGATAGAAGTCCGAAGGCCACGGTTCCAAACCTATGCCGTCCGCCCGGACATAGAATGTTTTGTGATTCGCTTCGAGAAATAATCACCACAGATAGACAGAGTTCGCAGAGGAAGAAAATCTCAGTGTCCTCAGTGCCTCCGTGGTGAGATAAATATTTTATTAACCCTTAAAATAATAACATTATGAAAAAAAATCTATTTCATGCTGCCATCGCAGCACTGTGTTTTATGGCATGTTCCACCGAAGAACCGACTCTGCCGCAATCGGAACCGGCAGAAACGAACATCTACGTCAAGGCCGACACCGCCTATCTGAAAGAAGTGACCATCACCTTTCAATGCCGTGGATTCGACATATCGTCACAGCCATTCGAAGGCACCAGAGCGGAACTCAAAGCTGACGGGAAGGCGATGACGGATTTATGGGTTTTGGACTACGTTGACGGCTCACTGGCTCAGTCTGTCATTCATCAGACATCGGATCAGGAAGATTTCGGCACGCCGACACTCAATCTGTCCGTCGGCTCCCATCACGTCTATTTCATCGCCTCCCGTGGCCAGGATGCTACTATCGACACAGACGCGCACACCATCGCATTTGCGAGGGTATCAGACACTTTCTATTATGACCTCGCGCTCGATGTCACCGCCACGTCTTCAGGCTCCAGAAACGTCACCCTCGAACGCTGCGTCACGAAGTTCACCGCCGTCATCACTGATGCCATCCCTGAAGATGCTGCCACGTTCAATATCACACCGGCGCAATGGTATTACGGATGGGATTACGTTGCCGGCACTCCTACCGCTGCCACGGCTTCGCAGACGATCACCATCAACATACCATCGTCTGAGATTGGAGCGACCAATGAGCGGCTGAGTATATTTGGTTTCTCAGCTGCTACTGAATGGATGGCCGACATCGCCATCAACTGCAAGAAAGGTGACGAAACCATTCTCGGCACGGCCACCATCACGGATGTCCCGCTGAAACAGAATCGTATCACCACCTTCTCCGGACCGCTCTTCTCAGCCAACGGCCTGACAACCGTCAGCCTATCCTCGGACTGGCTCGATGACTATACTGGAACATGGTAAGAAACTTGCACCCCTTTCAGTCCCCAAAGTTACGAAAAATGCAAGAAAAATCAGCCGGATGTTATGGTTTATTATAACAATCCGGCTGAGATTAAAGACTTTTAATAGTTTACAAACTAAAAATTCCTATAACAATGAAAAAACATTTATGATGGAGTCATCACGACTGCGTTTCGGGTTCGTCTGGCTCGTAGGGACTCCAGTCGATGCTGTCCTTCCTTGCCCATCCCTCGTTGAGCGTCTGGTTGATGAAGTTCACGCCTGCGATGTAGAAGCGCGTAATCTCATCCACCGTCTCGAAGATGTCGTAGACAGCCGTCCCGTCCTCGTTCTGTCCGACCTTGAACTTCATGGGCAGGCTTGCACCCTCGGTGATCATCGCCACTCGCTGACCTTCCGAGTAGTTGCGCTGGTTCTCTGCCGAGAGCCACAGCGTCACCTGCTTGCCTGCATCGCTGCCGTGAAGCACCGTCCACGGGCACTCCTTCAGAATCTTCTCGTCCGTCTGGCGGTCGATGTCGGCGAGCACTGCCGCCTTGATCTGCTCCAGCGACGGGCTGGCCGTGCGGTTCTTCCAAAAATAGACCTCCTGCCAGTAGGCATTATTCTTGCCGTCTGCCTGGTAGTCGTAACTCACAATCACTTGCGTCGCATCCTGTCTAACAGGCACGAAGCACTCTTTAGGGCCATGCATTTTGCTCATATCTCTATCGTTTTTACTATTACATTTACTTTACGCGCACAATGCCGTCACGGGTTTACTCAGTTCGTACACCGTCATGTCACGGTCGAAGGTACCATAACGCAAAATATGCTGTTGCGTGAATATATCCCGCCGCAGGTTGTAGCTGCTGTAGTGGCTCATCACTCCGAGCAGTGAGTTGACAGTTCGAAAAGCCTGTCCGCGCCCCATGTGCCTTACGTCTGCCGCCTCCTGTTTGATTCTCGACAGCGAACGGTTGCAGATGTACGTTCGGTATGGCTTGATGAATGCGCCAAGGAACTCCACACCGTAGCGCACGTCGATGATCTGCGTCTTTCCCATGTGCATATCGAGACATAGTTCATCTTTCAGGAAATCGCGCATCACGGGGATGGCATCCGCGAGACGCTGACGGTCGGAGCTGATGGTGTCGGAGTCATCCACATAGCGGCCATAATGAAGAAACCTCAGCAGCCGCTTCACCATCTGGTCAAAAGGATTCAGATAGACATTCGACAGCAGCTGTGAGGTGAGGTTGCCAATCGGCATACCGCAATCGACGGGCGCATTCACTATCAGCTTCGATGCGTCAACACCCTCCCACTCCGACGGACTGCCCACGTATCGGCAACCGTCTGACGGATCGAGCAGCACAATCTCGCGGGTGAGCCACAGGATGAAGTCCATGTCTATCACGTCGCGCCACTTCATGCCTCCGTTGGCCTGATGGTCTGCCATCTTCGTCAGCGATGCCGTTGCGATGTCAAGCAGCCGACGGCGGTTGATGTGCATGAAATAGCCCCGAATGTCGAGTTTCAGGGCATAGCACGGTCGCGTCCAGTTGTGACTCTCTCGCCGTATGTGCTGCGTCATGCGCTCTATGCCGTAGTGAGTGCCACGGCCTGCTATACATGAATAAGTGTCTTGGATGAAGGTGCGCTCAAACAGCTCGTGCGTGTAGTTATAATAAAGATGATGCACGATGCGGTCACGGAACTGTGCGGCGAAGACCTCCCGTTTCTTAGGTCGCTGAATGACAAAACACGTAGAGGGTTCCGGCTTGTACCGTCGCGTCCACAGGTCGTCACAAAGGCTCTCGATGTTCTCCTTCAGGTTTCGCTCGAAGTGTAGCACGTAGGGCTTCTTCGCCTTGTGCCGCTTCGCACAGATGAAGGCTGCATATAGGTCGAGCATCAGCGCGTCGCGCGTTAGTCGGTAGGCCATACTATCCTCTCTCGTGTCTTGCTTCGACTATTCTCATTTGGCAAGTGCTGAACAGGCCGAACCGTTAACCCGTTGCGGCGATTGTTGTTGTTCTGAGGATTAACTGAAGAACTATTGAAGTTCAGGTTGTAGGCGTTCGTAGCACTGTTGAACGATGAAGACCAATAGTTGCCGTTCGTCCCGCGATTGTTGAGCGACGTACCATTGTAGTTGCCCGAGGCGGGGAAGAAAACCTCGTTAATGCGGTTGCCACCTGACACGACCGTAAGAAAGAATCCGTCTGTGCGGAAGCCATCATTGGTCTTGTATTTTTCCGACTTGCGCCGGACGGACAACCTATGAATTTGCCTTTAATTCTGAATAGCCTTTTTCTTGTTTGTTATAACAATGAGATGAGCTGCGCCTTCAGGTCGGCTATGAAGGCAGCGTTCTCCATCGGTGTCTTACTCTCTGTGGGCCATGCCAGCACCTGCGACATGATGCTGAACAGTCCGCTTCGGCTTTCTGCCGTCCTTGCAGCGTGGTTCTGTGACGTGCCCTTGCCCTTCGGCTCCTTCACGGGCTGCTGGCCGCGCCACTCCCTGAACGCATCTTCCATCTGCTCCTGCGTCATACCTTCCCATTCCTGCGGCAGCTCAATTTCTATGATGAGATCACCGCCGCCGTCCTCGACGGGATTCATCGATACATATTGAGGGATGTATTTGCCGATACTGTCGAGCGGGAATCCCGTGATGACATACTCTGAGTTCTTGGTGGTGTAGAGCATGGCCGTCAGCATCTTCGCGTCACCACGCTGCTTCTGGAACTCCTCGGTACAGGCCACCGTCTTGATGAGCCAAGCCGACCATTCGTAAGCATGGAAGAACTTGCCGTCGTGGTTAAGATATATCTTGTTCCAGTCTGCTGGATTGCGTCGGATATTCTCATATTCCAACGCTGCTGAAAGTTTCATATTTCTTTTCTATTTTATTTATTTGTTTCGTCATTTCCTCATTTGGCACGGCTCGCTTGTGGCGAGCCTGTATGTGCCAAATGGTGAAATGCCGGTGAAAGGCAAATTACTGAACAGGCCGAACCGTCAACCCGTAGCGGCGATTGTTGCCGTTCTGAGGATTAACTGAAGAACTAATGAAGCTCAGGAGGTAGGCGCTCGTAGCACTGAGGAACGACGAAGACCAATAGCGGCCGTTCGTCCCGCGATTGCTGAGCGACGTACCACTGCAGTAGCCCGAGGCGGGGAAGAAAACGTAAACCGAGTGGTCTGTCTTCTTCATAAACTTACGTCCTGCGACTCCCGTGCCGTTATAGTCAGCCACCCACTCAGAGTCGGTGTTGTCATACAGCTCATTGCAGTCCTCCTTCGTCGGCAGATGCCAAGGCGTTCCAAGCGTAGCCAGTGCGATGTCGTGCGTCGCATCATTGCTGGGGATGTCGGCAGAGACACTTGCGCCAGTCGTACTGTTGTAGGTTGTCTGGTCGAAGTTGTAACCTTCGCCTTCGTTGTGCCCCACGATGTTGCCCCATGAGACGTAGGTTCCCCAGTCTGTCTCAGCACCTATTGAGTAGTTGCCTTGCGAATCCTTCACCAAGTTACCAATGGCCCATTTCTTTCCGCTTGGCAGTCCGAGGTCAACGAAGCCTGCCTGCTCGACGTACTCGAAGGTGAGCGACTTCGCAGTGGTGTCGGCCCAGTTCTTGGTCACGGCAGCGGGTGCTGTGTAACCAGCGAGGGCTGACGGCGTACAGGTGTAGTTGATGCCGTAGGCAATCTTCAGTGTCGGGCTGGCATTCGTCAGCGTACCGAGCGTCGTTCCACCGTTGGTTACTGCCACCGAGCATGTAGAGAGGTCGCCGTCGCCGGCATCCTTCGTGATGCTGATGGTCAGCACCTCGGTAGAGTACAGTGCCGTGATGGTGTGGTTTGTGGTGTCAACGGTGATGCTCTCGGCATACTCATTGGCACTCGGCGCACCGCTCTGGCAGGCAGCTGTCGGATTCACGCCTGAAGGCACCAGCACCTCTACAGATGATTGTGCGCCCGTGAAGTCGAGATAGCCGTTGGCTGATATGCCCGTCGCACTGACACGGATCACCGTCGAGGCGATGTCGGTGTTGCTGGCCTGGTTGGTGCCCACGTTCAGCGTGTAGGCGATGGTGGCGTAGGTCAGTGTGATGCTGCCGCTGCTCTCCGTGGCCGTGGCGGTGTAGCCATAGACGGTCTCAGCCGTAATGGTCGGCGTGAGGTTACTCGGCACCTTCACCGTGTCATTGATGGTGGTCAGCGTGGCTGGTGCGGTCTGTCCCGTATAGGCGACGGTCACGCCTGCGCCCTGCGGGTTAGTGCCCTGCACATTGCCGTCCTTCGTGGTCACGATGCTCGTGAGTGTCAGGATGGTGGTCAGATAGGTAGCCGTCTCAGTCTGCACGCCTCCGAGGAATGTGCCGCTGATGGCAGAAGGTGTCTGATAGCCGTCGGCCACCAATGAGTTGAAGGTAATCTCATAGGTATCGTTAGCCTCCAGACTTGCGGTGAACACGCCACCGCTGCCGGTCATGGCTACTGCTGTGCCGCTGTTGATGCTGATCATCGGAGCAACCTTGGCGAGGTCTGTTGCGTCGCTGTCTGACATCGAGACTGTCAGCTGGAGCACACCATAGACGTAGGTGGCTTTCGTGGCGGTCATCGATGCGCCGGTAGCCGTTGCGCTGTAAGCGGCAGGCGTGGCGTAGCCGTTCACGTTGGCATAGGTGATGGTGAATGCCGTACCCGTCGGCACGTTGGCGGTCTGCGAGTTGCTGGTTAGCACCTGATCAGTACCGCCCTGGTAGCTGACGGTTGCCTGAGCACCCGTCGGGGCAGCACCCTCCACGCCGCCATTCTCACCGACCATGTTCACAGATATCACGGTGGTCTCATAAGCAGCGGTGATGATGCGGGAGGCAGTCAGCACGGTCACGGTCTTGGCATAGTTCGTCACATCGTCAGCCGTAGCCGTCGGTGTGAGGTTGGCAGGCACCTTGACAGTGCCGTTGTTGCCTATCTCCTTGGCGATGGTCAGTCCTGTGTAGCTCACGCTCACCTTCTTGGCGGCAATCGTCGTATCTGGCGACTGGTTAGAAGTCACATAGACAGTGTAGATGTCCGTCTGATAGGTGGCACTCTTCGTCTCCACACCACCACCGAACGTGCCGGTGATTTGGGCTGGAGTCTGATAGCCGTCTTCAACAAGGGAGTTGAATGTAATCTCATAGGTGTCGCCCACTTCGAGATTGGCGGTGAATGTCCCTGCGCTTCCCGTCATTGCTGCCGGTGTGCCTCCATTGATGCTGATCTCAGGAGCGACATTGGCCAGAGCCGAAGCGTCGCTGTCAGACATCGAGACGGTCAGCTGGAGTGCACCATAGATGTACTTTGCCTTGGTAGCAGTCATCGAGGTGCCTGCTGCGGTGGCACTGTAGGTGGCAGGCGTAGCATAGCCGCTCACCGTAGCATAGGTAATGGTGAAGGCCGTACCCGTCGGCACGTTGGCCGTCTGCGAGTTGCTGGTCAGCACCTGGTCAGCACCACCCTGATAGCTGACGGTAGCCTGTGCGCCCGTCGGGGCAGCACCTTCCACACCGCTGGTCTCACCGACCATCTCCACACTGACGAGCGTGGTCTGATAGGCACAGGTGATGATGCGCGAAGCAGCCAGCACGGTGATCTCCTTCGCATAGCCCGTCACGTCGGGAGCGGTGGCCGTCGGTGTCAGACCTGTCGGCACTTTGACCGTACCGTTGTTGGCCACCTCCTTCGGTGTGGCGAGGCCCGTATAGGTCACGCTCACCTTCTTAGAGGCAATCGTCGCGTCGGGGTTCTGGTTCGAGGTAATATAGACGGTGAAGATAGTGGTGTCGTAAGAGGCACTGACGGTCTTTGTACCCGTAGGCATGATGAAGGTCTGGTCGGCTGGTGTGGCGTAACCCTCCACGTCAGTGAAGTGGACGGTGACGTTACTCAGCGGAGCCACTGGAATCGGCGCACCTGTGTAGGCTATCGGCGTACCGCTGTTGATGGACACGGTAGCACCTGCGAGAGCCAGAGCCGTTGCGTCGCTGTCGCTCATGCTCAGGTTCACAACCACCACGCCCTGCACATAGGCTGCTTTCGTGGCGGTCATCGATGTGCCAGAAGCAGTGCCGCTGTAGCCCGTCGGTGTGCCGTAGTTCGTCACGGGAACATAAGTCACCGTGAAGGCCGTACCCGTCGGCACTTTGGCAAACTCGCCGTTGGCGATGGTCTGATCCGTACCTCCTGAATAGCTGACCGTACCTCTTGCACCCGTCGGGGCCGATGTCTCCACGCCTGCCACGTCCGACACCATGTTAAGTGTGACGAGTGTGGTGGTGTAGGCGACGGTGGCCATATAGCTTACGCCTTCGGCTGTAGCAGCAGCGGTGACGGTCTTCGCATAGTTGGCGATGTCGGGCGATACGATGGTCAGCTCACTGCCAGTCGGCACCTTCACAGCCGTACCAGCGGCTACCTCTGTGCCGTTGATCTCAAACGTCAGACCCGTCAGCACAGGATCGATAATCTGCTGCGTGCTCTGGTTCGATGTGGCGTTAATGCTGACCAAGGTTGTGTCATACTGGACGCTGATTGTCTTGTTAGTCGAGCTGACAGTGATGGTCTTGCGATAGCCGTTGATGGTGGTAGCCGTCGCAGTTGGTACGGTTCCCGTTGGAATCTTCACGGTGTCACCATCGTGCAGTGTCTTGTCTTCCACGCCATCGTTCACGGTCACGGCAACATTGGCTATATCAGTCTTGTCGCTCTGGTTGCTGTCGATGCTGACGGTATAGACATCGGTAGAATACTGCACGGTAGGCTTCACGACGGTCGTACCTTCGGCGGTAAATGTGGCGATGCTCGGTGTGCGGTAACCCTCCACGTCTGGGAAGACAACAGCGACTGATGAACCTGTAGCTACCTTGATGGTCTCGCCGCTGCTGACGGTACGACCTGCCACGGTTGCCTGAACAGCCGCAATCACTGGATCAGTGCCAAGGTTCGACTCCCATGAGATAGTCACGAGAGTGGTTTGATAGACTAATGAAGGCGTGAGCTGTGCGGTGGCAGCGGTGCCGGTATAGTTGGCTGGTGTCACGTAGTTGGTGATGGCATCGCACGTCACGGTGATGCTCTGACCCATAGCGACCTTCAGCGACTCACCGTAGTTCACGGCCACACCGTTGATCGTACCCGTTGCACTTTCGATGGTGCTGTCACCTGCACCCTGGTTAGAGGTAGGCTGGAAGGTCACCACGCACGTCTCATAGTTGAAGTTCAGCGTGCGCTCGCCTGCCACAGCACTCTCGAACGACTGCGTATTGCTGGCCAGATAGTAGCCAGTCTTAGAACCGACAGTCACCACGACCTGCTTCAGCGGAGATATACGGCAGAACAGTGTCTCACCTGACCATGTGGTGTCAAGGATAGTCTCGTTGTCGGCTTCCACCTTCACGCTGACACCATTGAGCGAGGTGTCTCCCGTCTGGTTAGAGTTCAGGTTAATCCACAACTTCTGACGGATGTCTGTATTGCCGCCGTCGGCACTCCATGTGGCCTCTCCGTTGGCGATATGCAAGAGGATATAGGAGTCGTAGCCGCTGATGCTGTCCTGGTTAGGCACCACACGACGGTCGCCGACGATGTGGTTGGCTGTCTCGCCGAGGGCGTTGGTGTAGGTCAGCGTACTTGTGGTCGGAACGTCGTTAGCTTGAACGGTCACGTTACGCTCGTTGATCTGCGTCTGCAATCGTGTGTCCTTAGTGTCCACCTCCTGCTTCGTGTAGTAGTTGGAGAGGTCAACGCTGGTGGTGTTCACCTGCTTCCAATAATACACAGGATCGTGATTAGCATCATAGACAGTCACATACCAATCAGAGGCATTCTGTCCCTGCGGAACGAGGTAAATCTTACCCATCGTGTCGGAACTGGCCGTCGGTAATACCTGACCAGGCAAGGTTGTAACATCAATGAACTGCACACCGGCAGCAGCGAGGATGGCGTTGGCGATGCCCTCAGAGGTGACGGGGTTCTGACTACCTTGCGTTGGTGTGCTGTCGAATGTGAGCACACCCTGTTTGGTTGCGAGGGCCGCGGTCAACTCTGTGTTAGTCGGCAAGTCTGCCAACTTCTGCACCAACAGAGCGGAGATGCCGCTGTTGATGGCCGTCCACTGAGCCGTTGTGAAGGCATTGCTGGCAAAGGAGAAATCAAGTGTCCAAGCAGAACCGCTGTAGTGATAGCGGCTGTAGATGGTGTTGCCTTCGCTGTCGGTAGAGGTGACGAAAGCGAAGTCGTTGACGGTCATACCCGTCACGGCATTCAGCTGCTCTACACTCGTATAGACACCCTTGAAGTCGGGAGCGGCAGTCGCCACAGTCTGATCCACATACTGCTTGTCGGTTAATTTGTTCTGTGACGATGCGGCAGAAGGGAACAGGCTGTTAATAGCCTGGAAGATGTTATAGAGTGAGCCGGAGATGACAGGATTACGGGAATACTGCGTCGGTACCTCGTCGAACTCCAAGGCATCCTGCTTGTGTGTTAGGGCCTCGAAGACACCACCGCTCTGCACAGGGTTCGTGCTGTTCTGCGTCGGCTGGGTGTCGAAGTGAAGAACATCCTGCTTGGTACCTATCAGCTGCATCAATGCCTGATAGGTCGGGAGGTCTGTCAATTTCTGAACCAACAGAGCTGTGATGCCTGACTGGAGAGCTGCCCACTGAGCGGCGGTAAAGCTGGAGTTGTTCAAGTTGTACTCAAACACCCATCCGGTTCCTTCCACGTACTTGTAACGGGAATAGACGGTATTACCCTCTGCATCCTTGCTGACGACGAATCCGTAGTCGTTTGCATTGGCAGATACCTGCTGCAACTCAGCCAGGGAGTTGAACGTACCCTTGAAATCTGCCGTGGCGGTCTGGATGCTGCTGTTGACAAAGCTCTTGTCAGCGAGTTGGTTCTGTGCGCTGGCGGCAACGGGAATCTTTGCGTTGATACCAGCGATGTCTGTAGCGTTCTGCTCTTCGGCAGCACGAGCACGGGTCTCTTCGGCATCGATATTGTTCTGTAAGGTGGTGTCGGCACTCTGACGGGTAGAAGCCTCCGTGTCGATGTTTGTCTGGAGTGTTCCTTCAGCACCACGAGCACGGGTCTCTTCCGCGTCTATATTCTGCTGTAGCGTCTGCTCGGCGGCTTCGGCACGGGTAACCTCATTGCTGATAGCCTGTGCGTTGGTCTGCTCAGCTGCCTTGGCACGGGTCTCTTCCGCGTCGACATCGGCGATACGGTTGCTCGTCTCAGTGTTGATGTTCTGCTGCAAAGTCTGCTCAACGGCCTGAGCACGTTCGCGCTCAGCGGTCACGGCAGCACTGCCACCCTGACTCACAGCATCGATGTTTTGCTGAAGCTGTGCCTCCGCTGCCTTAGCGCGGGTCTCTTCGGCATCGACATCGGCGATACGTGCGGATTGTTCCGATGAAACGGCATTGATACGAGCCTGTTGTTCTGTGTCGATATTTTCCTGAAGCTGCTGCTCAGCCTGCTGAGCACGTTCAGCCTCTTGTTCAACTGCCTGCTCACGGTCGGTGGTTTCCTGAGCGATGGCCTCCTGGTTTGGGGTTACTTGGTCGAGAAGTGCCTGCACTTCTTTACCGGTCTGCGAAAGTCTGTAAGTCGTTTCCATATTCTGTATTTTTAATGATTATCCTTCCTGATTTTCGGCTGTCTTTAACACAAGTATATACTGAGTGTCTGCCGTGATGAAGCGGTCACCCTCTACGCTGGCGAGATACTGGTAGTCGCTGGCCACGTCGCTCTGGTCGCTACGTTCGTATGTGACCTTATGCTCACACGACGGAGCAGGAACACAAGCGAACTTCGGCAGCGGTGTGGTGGCGATGAAGCACAGCAGCTGTGTGTCCACCTCCGTGCGCAGGCCGTCAGGACAGTCGAAGTCAGGCACGTAATAGGTGCATCTGGCCGTCACCTTGCCTGCCATAGGCGACGTATCGAAGACGAAATAGTAATAGCCGTCGATGGAGAATATCATATCCGACTTGTCGATGGTGATAGACTCACCCCGCATCCCCCACGACAGCACCACATTGAACTCGTCGTTTTCCATAGAGAATCCTTGAGCGTCGATGCGCATGGCATACTTCGCCTCTTCTCCTTGTTTCATGATGTTCTTGCAATCCATATTCAAATATGTATTTATCCTTTTCTTTTCGGGCATTATGCCGCCGTAGGTTTACTACAAAAAAAATGGGAGGCCGCTGCCTCCCCACACTTTTGATAAACTAACTACTAAATTACTACTAACCTATAACAATTAATCCACATTATAAATAACTAAACTAAAAACCTTAAATTATGAAAATATTACGTGTGATCATTCATTAAATCTATTTGCCTCCCATATGCGACGGCTGACGAGACCGCCGAGTTTACGCCCACCGCTATTAACCCACCGAAGGAACTGCTCCTGAATCTCCCACGTCGCCTTGCCGACCTCGATATACTTTTTTAGCGTCGATGACTCAAAGTTGGCGGGGCCACAGTTGTAGATGAAATCGAGCACGGCATCGAACTTGCCCTGGGTGGCGATGCGCTTCACCTTATTGGCAATCGCCTCGAACTGTTGCAAATCTTCACGCAGGAACTGTTCGGCCTGATACTGCGTGATGCGGTCGCCCTTCTTCACGTCCTTCGTATGGCCGTAGCCGATCGTCCACACGCCTTTGCTGTCCTGATAAGCCGAGAGCGACACGCCCTCGAACTTCTTGATCGCCTGAATTAATGTGCTGCTTGCTCTCATACCACTTCATTTGACGGTTCTATATCCTTCTTCTTCATCGGCTTCTTAGCCACCCCTTCGTCCGATAGAACTACGCGCTTGCGGAGCTTGCACTGAAGGTCGCCGCACATAAAAGGGGCCATCATCTCCACCTTCCTTCCCAGACGGGCAATCTCCATCTTCATATCCATGCGGTCTTTGTCTGCCTCCAGCCGCCAGTCCATAAACGAGTGGGCCATTTTATCCATCCGTTCGCGCACCTCATCGCGCTCCTGCTTGTAGTAGTCACGATCCTTGGACACGTCCTCGATGATGCGCTGGTAGTATTCCTGTTTGTCCTTGGCTGCATCCACTTCGGCCTGCTGTGCCTCGGCCTTTGCCTTGCGCCGCATATACCGCCATGTGAAGAAAGCACCTCCACCGCCTCCTAAAAACAGTCCGATGAGACTGATAATCGCTTCAAGTGTTATTTCCATATCTTTTTAATCCGTTTAATTCGTTGTTTATTTAATTACAAGAATGTACGTTGCGCCTGATTTCCGCAGGACGGTAGAGCCTGCGGGATCGATGCTGACGGTGGCTGGTGGAGTCCAGTCTGCATTGTTCCAATGGCGTTCATCATAAATGCGCCCATCGTTAAGAACCTTGCCGTCGTAGGAGTCATCGAGCGTAAAGCCGTTACCGACACACTGCGTATTGTAGGCATATTCACCACCTGCGGGGATGGTGATGGCCGCGCCAACTGACATCACGTTCGGCGTATAGACGTTCACGCCCTCATGACCGGCAACGTACATACGCACTTCGCCCGTGGATTGTATCTGTCTTCCCGTCTGATTCCTGAGAATGATATGCGCGTCCCAGTTACCAGTCGGTGCTGGTGTTGGGTTGAGCACGTAGTTCCTGATGGAATCCAGTCCGCTCTTCATACCGCTCATAGCGTTAATGATGGGTAATGCCAACGATCCAAACAAACGGCCATAGATGCAATCGCTGTTCCAATGGAATCTGCCTACACTGCGATTGACGCTATACTCGAAAGCCTTGCAAATCCACTGCTCACAATTTCCTTCGTTGTTCATCTGTGTCAGCATCAGCGCAAGTCCCCAAATCTGTGCGGAATGTCCGCTGACATACGAACGTGGGGAGTCTGCTGCGAAGCCATCCTGAACCTTGCCTTTCTCAGTGCCTTCAACATTGTCGGCTACCATCACACAAAGGTCAACGTTGTATATCTCATTCTCAGCCGCACCATTGACAGGATTAAGTGACTTGACGGTGCGCGATACAGCACATCCAGGGCGACAACGGCCATAGTTGGGATCTTCGGTAGGAAAGCGGAAATTGTCGAAGATGCTTGCGACCTCTTCAAGGCACTTCTCACGGTCGCCGATGGTGTTGTAGCGGTACATTCCTTCAAGGTCGCTGAACGGGCCATCAAGCGCAAGTCCCGTGTCTTCGGATGTCTTGGAGAAACAGTAATATTTGGCGGTGATCTTGCCGTCGTAAGATTTGTTGATAATGCCGTCGAACTTCACGCGCTGATGACCAAACATATAGATGAATGTGCAGGGCGGTATGGCTCCGACATTCACGAGACGGTTCTGCTTCTCACGCGGGTATGAGTTCCATACGGATAGCGGTGTCTGACTCATCATATCGTAGTTTTTGACGAAATAGTCATTGATCGTCTCGTCCATCACGTAGTTGCCGGTCTGCATATTGAACAGCGATGCTGGCTGTCCCTCCTCCCACGGCTGCGGCAGTTCGCACACAGTCGTTGTCGGCACTCTTGGGCCAGGTGCGTCTGGCAGGAAAAGTTCGGTGTTCACGGCATAGCCGAGATAGTCCATACGGTAGCCGCGTCTTCCCTGAGAATCGGTAAGCATTGTATTCTTGTAGCCGAGACCGTCCCAATTTGATGCGGGGATGGGACTTCCACCGAGTTCACGGCGGTAGGTATCAATCTGTCCGGCGATGCTACCATCGCCACGACAAATGGCGTATATCACCGATGCAGCCTCTCGCATAGCGTAAGGATCAGCCTTCAGACTCTTGCCGTTGTAGAGCGGATAGGTCTTGCCGCCACCAATCTCATAGGCGAGTTTGAAAAGTTCCGTTTGGGTGTTGGTGGTTGCGCCTGAGTCTGGCACCAGCTCCGCCAATATTGAGGCCATCAGCCACGACTGCATCGCGTTATAGCCCGTGTCGATGTCAGTCTCGTCCGTGCCGCGATAGTCATACAATAATGGGTATGTCGAAGGTAGGAACATCCACACGTCGCCATCGTACTGACGTCTGGCGAAATCACAGGCCCACGAGAGATAATCGTACACTGCCATTCCCTGCGTCACGCCCTTATAGCCACGCCACGCCAGCACCTCATTGAACTTTGCCAGCAGCTCGTCGAATGACAGACGTTGTGACACATTGGGACTGGCTTCATCTGTGATGTCGCTTGGCGATGTCACAGTGGTGCCTGTCCCCTGTGTGTCGCTCTGGTTGTTTGAAGTTTCGCAGACGATCGTCACGATCTCGCCTGGATGTAATTTAATAATTTTGGATTCTGCCATAATCGTACCTTTTATATATCGCACGATTATGCGCCTGGGGTTTACTGTGTTTTTCAAAGAAAAGCCTCCGAAGGGTAATTACTCAAAACCTTCGGAGGCGACAAATAAATTTAATACCATTATTATGAAAAAAGTATGCTACCCTCACTGGCAGACTTGCGCCTCACGGCGATTTATATTAAAAGAACTTATACACTCTCCATAACTTCACACCGTAATACCCTATCACTCCGAGTATTCCGAGTAGTCCGATATTACCTATCCACAACCGTAGCCTTTGCCACCAGCTCAATTCTGCTGGCACCTCCTTAATCGTCTCGACTGGGAACGGCTGTGGGATGGTGTCATGGGTCGCCTGATAAATGGTGTCAACTCTCAGGCGGTCGCGCCATTGCGTATGCCACCGCTCAATCATCACCGTGTCGCCTCGCTCCTTAATGTGGATTGAGTCGTGTAACCACACGCTGTCCTTCTGCCACTTCGTGATGTAGGTGGTGTCGATTCGCACCTTCTCCACAGTCACATACTCAACTTGCCTGCAACTTGCCAGCAGCGAAATAGCAATCAGAAATGCCAGCCAAATAATCAAAAACTTCATGACGCGCTTTAACGCCTCTTGTCTGTCAAAATCGTCGTATGCCATATTTTTATCTTTTAATTTTTAATCTTTTAATTATCCCACGTCCACAAAATCGATGAGCAAGATGTCCTTGGCTGTGCCTTGCGCCTTGATAGCCTTATTGTGCGTCACGGCATACAGCCACGGCCACCAGCCATATAGCCATTTCTTTCCCGGCACAACGCTGCCGTAGGTTTCCTCGCACGTCGGATCCTCGCCTTCAAACTGATAATCAACTTTCCAGTCATAGAGATTCCGTCCGCACCAGAATTGGATGTTTGGATATGTTTCTTGTATAGCATTGCAAAAATATCCGAACCATTTTACAGATTTTTCCTTGTACTGACTTTTCGTCCGGGTCTCATGAAGCACCCTGACGTAACAATCACCCTTCCCGTTCAGCCAATCAAGGTCGGGAAAGACTTTGTTAATGGTAAGCGTGTATATGACAGGCCCATGCGCCACCACAAGACGGCCAAACTCATCGAGCCTCACTCTCAGGTCAAAGCACCTTACCCCATACTTCAGATATTGCTCTCTGATGTCCACTCTCTGACACCTCGCTGCAAATGCAATCAATCGCATCCACCACCGCCTTGGCCTCAGATACGACCAACTATTATGACTTCCTATTACCATAATCTATTCCTCTCCCATTGCGCACACAAATCTATTCGTGATGATTGGCGCATTGAAATCACCACTGCCTAATATTCTCTCCATCTGCTTTCTGACGTAGGTATCACCAACGCCGATGCAATTCAGATAACCGCTGTCAGGGTCTTGCCACTCTTCATTTTTCTTGACCATAGTTCCTTTCAATTTTCAATTTTCAAGTTTTACTCACTCACCCTCCCCTCGGTAATATCAAACCCGTGGAGGGCATCTTCCAGCGCGTGAACGATGTCTATCTTGTGGGTCGGCACGGGACCGCCCTTCACGATACGGCGCAGGTCGCTGTTGCCCATCTCCACGGCGCAGTTGCCGAAACACCAGGGTATCATCGGGTTCGCTGAGAACTCAATCCACGGGTCGGGGCGCAGGATCATCTCTTCGAGGTGGCCGATGATGGGGTTCTGACTCATGGCGGTCTGCGAGATGGGCACCACCATGCGCTGAATCATGTCGGCAATGTCCTTGGCCGAGAGGTCGGTCCGCTGCTTCTGGAAGAGGGTCTGAAGCCACGCCTTCAGTTGGTTGATGGGCTGGACGCTCTGCGCGGGGTCGTAGTTGAACATGACGATGTTTACGCCCTGCTCAGTCAGTTCGCCCAAACGGTTCACGCTGTAGATGCTGTCGAACACCTCACCGGGGCACACCTTCAGCCAGCCTCCCGCAATCCATTCCTCATAGAGCGGACGGTTCGGGCTCTCCATCATGGTCTTCTCCAGCACCCACGCATCGCAGTCGAAGAAGAAACGTCCGCGCATGGTGTTCGACGGCAGGTAATCGACAGCCAGATAGCCGTGGGCGTAGAGGTCGTCGCCGTGCGAGAAGTCCATCCCGCAAAACACCTTCCAACGCTCTCTTCCCTGGTCGATGTACTTGCAATCCTCTATCCGTTTCGCCACCTGTAGCGGTCGGATGCGGTCGCCGGTGATCCACTTCGTCACCTTGCCCGTCTGCCACATATTAAAGTCCTTCGTCAGCACCTCCTGCTTGGTGTCCTCGGTGCCGGTGGCCGCTTCGTGCAGTCGCTCGCGGTAGTAGGTCGGCTGGACGGTGGTGCCTATCGAGCGGTTCACCTTCTTGAAGAGTTCGGGGTCGTCGAGCTTCGTCAGGTCGTCGGTTATCTCTGGCTTGTCGAGCTGGAGCAGGAAGGCGCACCAGTAGTCGTCGGAGGTGCGGATGCGCTGGCCGAGGGGGTATTGCATCTCGCCCAGCAGCGATGCTTCCACCTGCTCAATCTTCGTCTTGTAGGGGCCTTCTTTTATCCGGCCAGCGGTGGTGGTGTGGAGCAGCAGCTTTTCACGTCGCGGACCGGTGCTGCCATAGCAGGTATCTACAGCTGCTTGCATATCACTTCGACCATTGACATAGCACGCCTGACCGTGCTCGTCGGCATGTACCACCGAAGCATAGAGGCCGTCTTTCGGGGTCTTACCCGCCGCCATGCACTTGATTTCGCCTTTCATTTTATGTCCGGGCTGCCAGTTCATCTCGTTGCGAGTGAGACGGAAGTAACGCCCGCCCATGCGGTTCGAGCACGTCGGATCTACTTGCATGGCAAAATCCTTGATGGCCTTGAACGCTATGCGGCTCTGCTCTGCTGAGTTCGTACAAATCAATGCCTGACCGTTCACATCTCCGAGGAAACACACCTCCACGAAATCGACCGCTGCACCCAGTTCCGTCTTGCCGGATTTACGAGTCAAAAACCAATGGCTTTCTTGTGTCAGTCGTCGGGTATCCCACACGATGCCATCCTTCACCCATTCCGTAGGCAGCAGCATGTCGCCTTCGTGGTATTCGCGCTCCATGCTGACGTCCACCTTGAAGGCGTAAATCTCGAAGATGAGCCACGCCTGGAAGGGCATCAGCCGGACGTGCATGTTGCCGCGTGGAGTGTCGAACCGCAGCCCGCCCTTTACGTGCCGTCCGTTCTCCCATTTGCCCTCAATGGCTCGAAGTGTGCGCTTCACCCTGGGGATGTCCATGTCGTAACTGTCCATCAGTCGCAACTCCTTGCGGATGCCCAAAAGCTCATAGAAATTTGCATGGCTCGCGTTGTTGCTGATGGCATCCTCAATGTACTGCATCAGTCGCTCGTCGCACTCGTTCAGCCTTTCAGCATAACGAGGCAGTGCCTCTCGAATATCCGAGAGGCACTGCGCTTTATTCTTCCAATAGTCTTGATTGTCTATCATATTTATTGTTCTTTGAATTTCCAACGATAACCGCCAGCCGATTTCTTCCGACCGTGGCACACCTTGCCAATCAGTTCCCTCGGTGCGCCCGTTGCAATGGATGCGTCAATGATTCCGTCGTAATAAGCGACGTGCCTGCCGTCCATTGTCAGCTGTTCAACTGGCTTCCTTTGTGATAAACGTCTTCGTGCGATTGCCGTTCCGTATCTGACATTATCAGCCACGCTCAGATATTCCAAATTGTCAACGTGATTGTTCGTGATGTCCTCGTCTTTGTGGTTGACGGTTTCCAGATTGTCGGGGTTTGGGATGAATGCTTTCGCCACAAGCCTATGCACCAAAAACGATTTCATGCCGTCCTTCCACAGCCTTGCATTGAGATAGCCGCTGGAGTCCTTTACCAGAGTGAGCATTTTACCCTTGACAGGGCAGTCGTAAATCTTCCCGTTCAGTTTACGGTACGACATGCGGTCAAGTGAGCGCACCCTTCCGAGGTTGCTCACTTGATACTTGTCTTCGTAGCCTTCGATGTCGCGCCATTCTTCCGTCATGGTGTCAGTCGTTTTAATGGTGCGAGATCTTGCAACTTCAGGTCGATGATGTCAACCGTCATGCCGAGGGCTTCGGCGATGGCTTGTATGGTTTCGAGCGTCACGGCATACTTGCCAGCCTCGATACGGCTGACGTGGGTACGTTGTAGGCCAGCCCGCTCACTAAGTTGTTCCTGGCTCATGCCCGCCAGCTTCCGCAGGGTGGCGATGCGCTGCCCAATGCGGTCGCGGGTCTGTTGTTTCTGTTCTTCTGTCATAGTTCCTTTTCTATTTGAGATGAATAATGCTTGATATGTGCCACACCATACTGGCTGTCTTCTGCAAGTCCGCAGACGGTTATGTCTGCCATAGCATCAAGATGTACGGCGGTTACATCCGATTCCTCAGATTCAACGTCCACAACGATTGTCAGTCTGTATTTATTCATCGTCGTCAAATGTTACGGTTGTACCTTTCTGCTCCAAAGCCGCAAATACTTTCAGCACATCATCCAGCAACACGTAGCGGTCGCCTGAGCCGTGGTGCATGTTCGTGAATGCTATCACGCTATTTTTTGTAAAATACTGGCTTGCTGTCATAGTTACTAATGTATAATGGGAAGGGCTTTCGCCCCTCCCGTGTTGTTATTTTAAGAAAAATCCGTTTTGATTACAAACGATTCTTCCAGCTGCTTCAAGCGAATACATTGCAAGGCAGAATGCCTCATACTCTAACTCCATCCCTGTGGCCTCGATGATGTCTCTTGTGTGATGCTTACCGCTCTCAATAGCCTTTAAGATTCTTTCGTTGCGTGTCATTGTTTCGATGCGTTGTTTATAGTGTTGCTCCCACTTTTAAGTTATTATAAATTTTCGTTGATATACTTCATCATTTCCATTGCCTCTGTTGCGCTGGTTGCACAAGCGGCGATTGCCATACTCTTATTAACAGACTGGTACATCATCATGTCCATTGCCTTCTTGACTCTTGTCTTGAAGTCTTCACCGTTGTTGTTTCTCTTTGTCTTCATAATTCCTTGTTTTATTATTTCTATTGCAAAGATACAACAAATATTTAATATGTGCAAGTATTTACACGTTTTTCTTTCAAAAAGTGCTATTATTTATACTTTGTTAAGATAAAACGTGTACTTTATTACACATTTTAAGCCTTTTTCGTGCAAGTATTAGCAAAAAAACGAAGAGAGCCGACACCCGTCAGCCCTCTTCCATCTTCCATCTTCCATCTTCCATCTTACATCCCTTCGGTCATCCCTCCAGCTCCCCGCCAGTCGCACCGCCGTTGCCGCCCGTCTGCGAGTTGTCTGTCATTTGCTTGAAGTCAATCATAATATTGCCATTTGAATGTATTGCACTAATTCTTTCAGTTGGTCTTTGTCGAGTGTCGCCACGTTGCAACCGTCATGTTTGAACTCGAAGACATCGCTCCGCCCCTCCAACGGCACCAACTCAAACTCGTCCTCGTAGTCTTCGCAAAAGAAGTCACGGGTGTAGTTCTTGATGATAAGTTTCGATTTAATCATACACAATCCTTTCCGTATCGTTTGATGTAGTTAGCGCGTCTGCGCTTCCATTCCTTGTCGAAGTCCTTGATGAACTGCTCGATGTCCTTCTTGAAGTCGGCAAACAGCTCATCGTTCTTGTTAGCGGGATAGAATTGGTACAAGTCCCAACTCTTTTGATAGTCCTCATGGTCGTACACGTCCATGATCGTCACGCAGATGCTGATTTGTGGCTCTCGCACGACACCGCCGAATATCGCGCCGCTGTCATGCAACAGATACACATCCACCGTCATCTTTCCTGCCGCTTTCTTCTGAAGGTTTTGAATCTTCGTCAGATACGCCAGCATTTGCTCACGGGTACAATCGCCGTACTCGTTCATAATCTCCTTCTCGTTCATAGTTCCTTTGTTTCACGTTTGAATAACATCACATTTCTTGCATACGGATTTCCCCGTAGTTCATACTCGCATAGAATCTTGACCGCCATCAGAACCACGTAGGCATCTTCTTGCGCCGGATGCGTTTCTAAAACGTCAATGATACGGGTGTAGGCTTTTGCCTCTCCCGTACTCATACCTTCAATATATCGGTCATTTGTCTCGTTCTTCTTTCCAAACATAGTTCCTTCAATTAAAGAGGGGCTGACGTTTGCCAGTACCTCAATCCGTTTAATCCGTGAAATCCGTGGTCGGACTATCCCTCCAGCTCCCCGCCAGTCGTACCGCCGCCCTGGTTGCCGCCACCTTGATTGTCGCCACCCTCGGTGATGTCCTCCTCGCCAGATGCAGCGGCAGCTGCCTGCGGGTCAACCTTCTGCCAACTCACCTCGTCGGAGAACTGGCGGCTGAACTTGGCGGCTACCGTGCAACCCAGTCGGCTCTTGCCGTTGGCAGCGTTCAGCATCTCGGCGGTTGCCACGTTTAGAGTCCCCCGCCCATCGGGGGACGGCTATAATGCAGGGGGGATATATTGCCCTTTGGCTTACGCCGCAATCCCGTTTGGCGGGATAGCTCAAACGTCAAACGTGAGCGTGCCGTTGGGGATGGGTACGGCATAGAAAGAATGGGTTCCGATAGAGGAATTCTCCTTGGCATAATACTTAACTTTTGCCATTTCTTATCCGTTTTAAAGGGTTTAACTTTTAGAGGTTAGAGGTACGTCATTTTGTTGAATATGCGCTGCCAAAGGTTGCGAAGCATCAGACGCTCTTGAGCCTTGCGATAGCGTTCCTTCCATTCTTCGAGTTCCTTAATCTTTGCCGACATGCGCACAAACTCCTTTTGGATTTCCTCGCCCTTCTCGTGGCTGTCCTCACGAAGTTTGTGATAATAAGGCATGGTGCGATGCTCGTCGAGTTCTGACTTGATGGTGCCAGGGCGATTGCTCCACACCTCTTTGATGTCATCAACGAACCGCTTGCGATACTCAGGGCTGCTGTCGGGACTTTCGTACATTTCGACGACCATCCGCTCCATCTGATTGCGACGGTCGGCCACTCTTTCGAGATAGCGGAAAGCTGACTCGTTCATCTCCTTGTAGTATTCCACGTCCGACGCCACCGCAGCCATCAGCAGTCCGTTGTCTCGTATCTCCACGTCCTGCTTGTTGGTGTAGTACATGCTTTCAACTTGGAAAGCGTTCTCGCTGTGGCCGTCCTTGAATGTGATGACCACGTAGCCGTACTCCTTGTTATGGGTTACGGATTGCGCCTCGCTCTCATTGATGAAGCGGTCGCCGTTTGCTGTCTTGATGATAATCATACCTCACTCTCCTTTCCACGCTTTCATAAACTCTTCGTATTCGCTACCATCGAACCAAACCATTTCGCTGATTTTGGCCTGTGGCGTGAACATGATACCAAACACCACGTCGCCCGTGACATTCTCCTTGATAAGCCCTGAGATGCAAATCACCTTGTCGGTATCTACCCACATCGGCATCTTGTCGGGCTGGTCTTTCATGTACTCCTTGAAATCTTGTCCAGTGAGTGCTTTCGTTAAAATGCCCTCGAAGCTTTTACTTTTGTCAAGATGTTCGACGATTGCATCTGCAAACGTCCTTCGTGTTAATTTAATCTTTGCCATAGTTCCTTTTATTTCATTCTCAATTCTCAATTATCAATTATCAATTTGCGGCAGTGGCCGCAGAAGTCCCCATTGACGCTTTCTGCGTCGAGCCTGCTCACGTTGGCTTTCGCCTTCCTCTGTCGCGACTCGGCCTAATGGATGCGAGCATCCTTTCGGCTCTCGCTGCTCCATCGGTCCGGCATTGCTCATGCGAGCATGGCACTGCTCTCGCTTACTCGCAGCCTTGACGATTTCAGCGTCGAGCCTGCTCACGCTCGGCATTGCTCATGCGAGCATGACACTGCTCTCGCTTACTCGCAGCCTTCAGATAGCAGACAATGTTCACAAAAAGAGAGGCATCCCGTTTGTGCGGAATGTCTCTCTTAACGTGACTTATCTTGCTTGTGGTAGAGCCTTATTCGATGTACCGCCAGCGATAGCCGCCAGCGGTCTTTGCTCCGTACTCATTGCGACAACAGCCGCCGATGTGTCGGGTATGTACGCCCGTGGCTTCCGATGCTTCCTTGATGCTGTCGAAGTAGGCGACGTGTTGCCCGTCGGTGGTCAGTTGCTCAACCTTTCGCATGGATGTACGCTTTCTCCGACTGCCTGTGCCGTATCTCACATTGTTGGCTCTCGACATCCATTCCAAGTTGTCGGCTCGGTTGTTGGTCTTGTCTTCGTCGATGTGGTTGACGGTTTCGAGGTTCTGAGGATTCGGAATGAAAGCATTTGCTACAAGACGATGCACCAACTTCATTTCGGTCTTGCCTTGCACCTTGAACAATACGCCCAAATAACCGCCGTGAATCTTTCGCGCTGTCAGCACCTTGCCTTTGGTGGGTCGGTAGGCGATTGTTCCCCACCTCGATGCGTACGACAACATCTGGTCAAGTGAGCGCACCCTTCCGAGGTTGCTCACCTCATACTTGCCTTCGTAGCCTTCAATGGCTTTCCAAACTTCTTCCATCATATTGAATCCACTTGATCGTAAGCTGTGATACTCATTCGGAACGATGGCATTGCCTCGTTGCGACGCATGAGCGATGCCAAAGGGTTGAACTTCTTCAAGAAACGTGAGAGGTCGTAGAGTGCGCCTTGCATTTCCATTGCGTCGGCTGGCAGACAAAGCGGCATCCGTTTGTTACCTTCTGCCTCGCTGTCGTTGCGTTGCTTCACTACTTCGAGGGCTACCGTTGCAAAGGTGATGTTCACGGTGTTCAGTGCCTTTTGTAGTCCTGCGTAGTCGCATTCGCCACAGATAAACGGCACCAGCTCGCCAATAACACTTGCCACTTCGTCGGCATTGTCCTTTACCCATTGCGTCATCAACTGATGCGCTGCGATGCGGTTTGCATACTCGGGGTCTTTCAATAATTCTTCGTTACACATAATTGTTTGAACATTAAAATTAAAATGGCAGCACTACGCGCTGTTCAGGCTCTATGTGTGCGAAGCCTTGGCGGTGTTTCCACTACGCCACGCGGTTACTGCCAGTATTTCCTTACCTATGGGGCAAAAAAATTGCCGCTTGGTTAAGCGACATCTTCTGCCGCACACATATTTGAACGGTGCAAAGATAAGAAAAATTCTTTTAATGTTCCAAACAATCGGGCAAAATATTAAGATATTTTAGGGTTTTGGTCTAATTAAGCCCCATTTAGCGAACTCCTCAAACGAGCCGCCGCAGTCGGTTAAAATGTAAAGTCTCGCCATTTCCACCACGTCGGCAAACGTCTCGGTCTCGGTCTTGCCGTCGGCATATTGGAACGTCACTTGTTCGTCACCAATCGAGCAGCAGGCCGTCACCACCTGCCCTGATTGCACAGCCTTCAAGAAGGCGACGATGTTTACACTAACGTCGGATTTGCTCAAGTCCTTGCCCATCAGTCCGCCGCCCGTCACTCCGTCGCCCATGTCTGAGCCGAGTTTACGGTTGGTGCAACCACAATCCACGTTGATGCCTCCCGTCCACGGGCCGAGAGGGTTGATGCGCTTCACATAGTTTATCATGTGAGCAATAGGCGACCATCCCATGCAGTCGATGATTGCGTCGCCTACGATGTCCTCCAGTTCCTCACGGGTCGCATGGCTTTGGCACGTCGTCAGCTCGTAGCACATTTCGCCCTTGTTGCCGAAGCCTAAGACTTCCTTTGCTGGTTTCTTTGCCAAGATATACTTGCCGTCGTAGGGGATGGAGCCGTATATCGTCGCCGCGATAGCCGTCAGCACCCGTTGCTCCTCCGTTGGCGGACAGCCCTTGAAGATGCCGTTGTCACCACAGCGCAGGCCGCGCGTCTGGTTGTCCGACAGGTGGGGGTCTTGTGGCGCGATGAGCACGTTACCCACCACGCGCTCACCGAACAGCCGGTGAATCAGCGGGTCCACGTCGTCAGCCCGCAAGTCCAGTCGGCCAAGGCTCGTCTCAATCTGTACGTCCACCCTGCCGTGCCCCGCCATCACCTCGCAGGCCACGCGGGGGTTCGCCTTCGCCAGCCCTCCCGCACGTTCATACACTAAATCCACGACGGCACCCGCCAGTCGGTCGGCCATCTTATCCGGATGGCCAGCATTCACTTTCTCAAACATGATTTGTCGTTTTATGGGTTTAACTTGATTGCCTTCTTTGCCTCACGTTCAAGTTGAGCCTCTCCCTTGATTTCGTGACGGCTCTCACGGCTGACGTTCTCACCCTTATACATGCCTGCTCCCATTTCGTCTATCTTCGAGAATGGGATTTCGGGCACGGTCAAACGCTTGCGCCATTTCGGGTCGATGAAGTAGATGTAGCGAAGTTGAAAGCCTCGTATAAGTTCTGCTCCCATTGCAAGCCATTCACTCGCTTTATAGTTCTTCAGTGGAACACCAAGAGACTTACACGCTTCTTTCAGTTCCTTTCCATCTGGGTGTGCGATAATTGTCATTTGGCAAATAGTAGTGCCATTCGGCAATTTATATATTGCGTGGTTCTCCTTGATACCCGTCAGTACAAAGTTGCTTGCTCGGTATATTGTACCATCGCCGCATTGTGTCCCGTCAGCATACGAAACAATCCACTTCACATGTGGGGCTTGTTTCTTAATCATGCGAATGGTCTTGGCGATGCAGAATGATTCGCTATTCTTTGGCAGGTAGTCATCGAAGGCCATGCGGTTAAGTTCAAGAAAGCCGTTCCACTCAGTACCCTCAACGAGCCCGATTGTTTTGTCTTTTCTCATTGACGGGCCGTAACTCAATACGCCGTGCAACTTGCCATCGAGGAATGCGCCAAAGTGTAGGCACGAATTTGGCACTACCTTGCCGCTATAGTGATGCTTCATGACGAAGGGATTGGCTATCTTTGCCGGAATCACCTTCACGATTATTTCCTTTGCTCTGCCCATTGCTTTACTATTAGATATATTGCGTTTCCGTTGCTGTTGCTGTTGCCGTAGGTCTCCATGCTCTTGAAGTCCTCGGTTTGTTGTATTGTCTTTATTGCTCCGTTTATCAGTTCGGCTTCAGTGTCAGCGACAATGAAAGTAATCTGCGTAAATGGTGATTTCTCGCCATTGGGTAGCGTGAACTCGTCACCGTAGTCGTCGGGGTTCACGTCTGCCCCTGCGTCCTTATCGCCCTGCTTCTCGCCCGTGGGGAACGTCACCTGGGGCAGGTCTTCGATGTCGAAGCCGAAGTCAGCGATGTCGAAGCCCTCCACGTCGGCTTGCACGGCCTGGAGTTCCGTCTCGTCCCAAGTAAGGTTCACCTGCGTCGTGAGGTTATCCAGAAACGCCATCTTGCGGCCCTCGGCAGAGTCGAGACTAACGTCCTTGCGTCGTACCGCCACCAGCGTGTCGGCATCCGAATCCACGATGATCACCTTCTTCTTGCCCGCAGCCTTGAAGCCCTTCTGCGCCTTGTTGCCGCCCACCAGCCGGTTGTCCTTGTCAATCAGCACCGAGCGTCCCGCGCCACATTCGCGG
>Ga0310786_10001230_pt1 | contig 41193 bp, 33 predicted proteins | sample AusTroGonzalo_MG_FD_203881 | JGI IMG/M metagenome (GOLD analysis project Ga0310786, IMG submission 203881) | Bovine rumen microbial communities from tropical cattle in Woodstock, Queensland, Australia - Gonzalo_03 (v2) (version 2) | ecosystem: Host-associated > Mammals > Digestive system >... | reverse complement strand
CGCTCTACGGCGTCACCGGCTGGCCCCTGGAGAAGACGCGTTCGCCAGAGCTTCACAACGCGGCGTTCGCGAACGAGGACGAAGACGCGGTGATGGTTCCGTTCCCCGCCAAGACGGCGAAGGAGGCGTTCGCGTTCATGAAGGCGATGGGCATGCGCGGAATGGCCGTCACGATTCCCCACAAGTTTGCGATAATGCCGCTCTTGGACAAGATCGACAAGTTCGCGCAGAAAGTCGGTGCCGTCAATACCGTCGTCTGCGAGAAGGGGAAGTATGTCGGCTACAACACGGACGTCGAGGGATTTGCAGAGGCGCTTTCGTCGTTCGCCGGGACCTTAAGCGGCAAATCCGCCGCGCTTCTCGGAGATGGTGGCGCGGCGCAGGCGGTGAAGGTTGCGCTTAAGACGCTCGGCGTAAAGTTCAAGGTGTTTCACCGCGCAACGCCGCCGCAGGGGTATGACATACTCGTCAACGCGACGCCGGTCGACCCGATTCCGGACTACAAGTTTACCGGACGCGAACTTGTCTACGATCTCCGCTATGTCCCCGAGGTCACGCCGCTTATGGCGCGCGCGGCCAAGGCGGGGTGCCGCGTCGAAAACGGCTTTTCCATGCTTCGCGCACAGGCCCGCGGTCAGCAGAGGCATTTTATTGTATAACGGTCGCCATCTAGGGCAATATGCAGTCTGACGCTGTCAGAGAGGCGAGGTTCAGTGTAGGAAACGTCACGCGCTTCTACGTTCCCCTGTTGCTGCAGGGGTTTTCGCAGTCGCTTGCGTATCCGCTTGTCGCCGGAATCGTCACGCACGGCGAGTTTGGCGTCGACGCGCTCACGGCCTTCAGCCAGGGGCAGATGGTCATGTTCATGATCGGCGCGATCGGCGGCGGACTTGTCACCACCGGGCTTGTCTTCGCGAAGACATGGATGGGCTATGTCGCCTTTAGGCGTCTTAATGCGCTGATGATGTCAGCGCTTTTGGCGGTCCAGTGCATCGTAGCGCTGCCGCCGTTCTCGGACTGGATATTCTCAGGGCTCTTCAACCTTCCGCCAGAGCTTGCCCACATGGCGGCGCGAACGCTTCTCTACGGTGTCGTGATGAACGGGTTCTTCTTCCTTCGCAACGTTCCGATGGTCGTCCTCTTCGACAACCTTGAAAGCGCGAAGGCGAACTATGCGACGTTTCTTCGGCTTGTCGTGACCTTTGCGCTTGCTGTTTGTCTTCCGCGGATGGGGCTTGTGGGGCCGTGGTGGGGACTTGCGGCGCTGACCTTTGGTGTTGGCGTGGAGCTTGTCGCGACCTGGCTATTTGCGCTGCCATACGTCGCACGGCTTCCCAACAGACCCCAGGTCGAAGACATGAAGTCTCTGCCGAGCATTCCGCGGCTTACGCTCGAGCAATTCCGGTTCACGCTTCCGCTTTCGCTCGGCGGCTTCCTGTTGATGCTCTCCCCAGTCGCCATCGCCGCCTTCGTCGGGAGGTCGGTCGATCCGAAGGACATGCTCGCCATCCACTATGTCACCATCGGCGTCGCGAACCCCGTGGCGTTTGCCGCGCTTCGCATGCAGACGGTGGCGATTAAGTTTCCGCCGGAGTACGCCGGCGACAGGCGTCTTCTCGCGTATGCCGTTGTCGCGGGGCTTCTTCTTGGCGTTGTTCCGCTCGCGTTCTCGACCCCGCTCCTTGGCGGCTGGTACTTTGGTACATATCAGAACGTTCCGCCGCGCATCATTGGAACGGCGCGCCTCGCAATTGGAATCTATTCGCTTATCGCCGTGATACATGCGGTTCGTGCGCGTGTGGAGGGGCTCGCCGCGCTTGCCAAGCGTCCGAAGGCGATAATGGCCGGGCAGATCGCCTACACGGCATCGCTCTTCACGGTCTGTTCCATCCTCCTCCCCATGGGTGTCCCTGGCTGGGCAATGGCCGTTACTGCGATTTTCATCGCTCCGATCTGCGTCACCGCGACCATCTATGCGGTGCTCGCGTTGAAGGGGCGGCAGCGGTGAGGCGGCGGCCGAATGCTCCTCCTCGCGGACCCTCGGCGAATACGCCGTATCCGCTCGCTCGGACATTCGCTCCACCGCCTCATACTGCGACCAGAGAACTTGGTGCGGCAAATCTACCGCTGATTATGGTATAATAAAAAAACTTATGGACAAGAAACTCTACATCAATCCCCCGCTTGTCGAACGTGCCTACGACTGGAAGAACGGCCCCCAGCCCAAGACCCGCAAGGAACTCGACAAATTCTTCAACTCTCCCGCGATCAACAAGGTCAAGGACCAGATCTGCGAAATGGGCAGGCGCATCTACAACAAGGGCTACACCGATGGCAACGGTGGCAACCTCTCGGTGCGCGTCGGCGAGGATCTTGTCCTCTGCTCTCCGACTCTCTGTTGCAAGGGCTTCATGAAGCGCGAGGATATCTGCCTCGTCGACATGAAGGCCGGCCAGCTCTGCGGTTACCGTCCGCGCACGAGCGAGGTGAAGGTCCATATCGCGATGATGAAGGCGACCGGCATGAATGCGTGCATGCACTGCCATCCGCCGCATTGCAATGCGTTCCTTTTCGCGGGGCTCGTGCCGCCGAACGGTATCAACCCCGAAGCCGACATCTTCCTCTCGCAGATTCCGCTCGCGCCCTATGCGACACCCGGCACCGACGACGTTGCGAAGAGCGTCGCCGAGGCCGCGAAGAAGTCTAACGTCGTCTTCATGGAGAACCACGGCGTTGTCTGTGGCGGGCGTGACATCGAGGAGGCCGAGTGGTTTGCCGAGAACGCTGACGCCTACTGCCAGGTGCTTCTTCTTGCCGCGGGACACGGCGGCAAGGTCAACCAGCTTGCACCTAAGTTCATCAAAGACATAATCGCCATCCGCAAGGCAATGGGGCTCTCCGTCGTCCAAGGCCAGAAACTCTACAACACCCACCGTTTCAACGGCTACACAATGAAGGCCAAGTAAGCCATGAGAAAATGTCTTACTGTTGCGTTTTCCGCTATCGTTGCGCTGTCGGCGCTCGCGGCCGCTTATAAGGTTGAAACCGACAAGCCAGGATGCGTCTACCGCTGCGGAGAGACGGCGACTTTCACGGTGACGATGCTCGACGCGTCGAAGCTGCGCAAAGGTGGCGAGGTGCAATACGCGACGCTTGACAACTTCGGGACACAACTTGTTGCCAAGGTGTCGATCGACATTGCCACTGGAGCCGTGACAAGGATTTCCGGCACGCTCAAGGAACCTGGGTTCCTTCGGCTGAAGCTTCCGCAGACGAAAGGCGGCCATGGCGATCCGAATGTGTTCAGTGTCGGCTTCGAGCCGGAGAAGATCAGAAAGGGCAGCCCCTCGCCTGCAGACTTCGACGAGTATTGGGCGACGGCAAAGGCGAAACTCGCAAAGGAGGTTCCGCTTGATCCGCAGCTCGAGCGCGTTGAAGAACGCTCGAACGACAAGTTCGACTTCTACCAGATTTCCTTCGCCACGTTTGGACGCCGCGTCTACGGGCTCATGACGGTGCCGAAGGACAAGGCCAAGGCGCCATTCCCCGTTGATGTGGGCGTTAACGCCGCTGGCTTCGGCAACTGGACTAACGATCGAAAGGGACGCGACGACGCGATTTGCGTCCAGTTCTCCGTCTACGACTGGCCGATGGACAGCAAGTGGAAGGAGAAGGGGCTCGAGAAAAAGTACAAGGAGATGAACGACGCGTGCGTGAAGAAGTATTCGTGCGGCGGATACGCCACGTCTGGCATCTCGGTGTCGCGCGAGGAATACTTCTACTACTCCGTCCTCCTTGGCATCAATCGCGCGGTCGACTGGATCGCGTCGATGCCGGACGTGGACCCGAGGCGCTTCGTCTACCAGGGCACTTCTCAGGGCGGCGGCTTCGGGTTCTACCTCTGTGGCCTCAACCGCAACTTCACCCGCGCGGCGCTCTACGTCCCCGCAATCACCGACACGATGGGCTATCTCGCCGGACGCGAGAGTGGCTGGCCGAAAATCGTAGAGAGCAACTCGTCCACGCCCGAGAGACGCGAAGCCGCGGAGAAGTGGGCTCCGTACTTCGATGGCGCGAACTTCGCCTCGCGCATCAGGTGCCCCGTGCGCGTGGCCGTCGGGTTCTCCGACACGACATGCCCCCCGTGCGCCGTGTATGCCGCGTACAACGAGATACTCATGCCCGACAAGCAGATCTTCCACGGCATCGGGATGACGCACAGCTGCTTCGGTAAGTTCTACGGCGATCTTGGGCGCTGGGTCTTGGAGCCGCCGACAGCGGCCTACGGCGGCCACTCCTGGACGAACCAGCTTTTCGATGACTGGTATGCCGATCCGCAGATACGGCTCTACGGCGACACCTACTGGATCTTCTCGACGTATTCGCGCACTTCCTACGACGACACTCTGTTCTTCGACCTTTTCTCCTCGAAGGATCTCGTCACGTGGACGAAGCATCCGAGGGCGCTTGACGCAAAGGACATTCCGTGGGCGCGCCGCTGCATGTGGGCGCCTGATGCACACGAGAAGGACGGCAAGTACTACATCTTTTTCTCCGCGAACGATACTTACCCTGTGGACGGCTCGCGCACGGGAACGGTCGTCCGCGCGTTCGGCGACACGAAATACGGCGGCATCGGCGTCGCTGTCGCTGACAGCCCCGAAGGCCCTTACCGCGACCTTCTCGGGAAGCCCCTAATTGACCAGTTCTGGAACGGCGCCCAGCCGATCGACCAGTATGTCTTCAAGTACAAGGACGAGTGGTACATGATCTACGGCGGCTGGGGACGTTGCAACATCGTCAAGCTTGCGCCCGACTTCAAGTCGCTCCTCCCGCTCGACGACAAGGGGACGATATGGCGCGACATGACGCCGAAGGACTATGTCGAGGGGTCGGTCATGTTCGAACGCAAGGGCAAGTGGTATTTCATGTATTCGAGCGGCGTCTGGACGACAGACACATACTGCATCAACTATAGCGTGGGAGACTCGCCTTTCGGGCCGTTCGAGTTCAAGGGAAGGGTCCTCGCTTCGCAGCGCCCGCTCGCGACGGGCCCCGGGCATCATTCGGTCCTCAACATGCCAGGCACGGACGACTGGTACATCTGCTATCACAGGCGGCCGATTCCCACGCTCGCCCCGATCCATCGCGTGACTTGCCTCGACAGGATGTTCTTCGACGAGAAGGGCGATATCTTGCCTATCATAATGACAGAATGACCCATTATATGGTATAATTACGCAAATGAAACTTAAATATAGATCGATGGCGGATTACTGCGCAGAGTACGTGCGCTATCTGGGGATTGCGAAAACTGAACGCCGCAGCTACGCCGAGAGCGTCCGGCTTCTCGAAAAGAGGGGATTCAAGGACATCTCCAAGTTCAAGACGCTGAAGCCCGGCGACAAGGTGTACCGCGGCTACGAAGGCCGCACCGTCATGGCCGCGGTGATCGGCAAGAAGAAGATTTCCGAAGTCGGCCTTCGCATCGTCGGCGGCCATACCGATGCGCCTCGTCTCGACCTCAAGCCGAGGCCTCTCTACGAGAAGGGCGGCTATGTCTACTTCGACTGCCACATCTATGGTGGCATCAAGAAGTACCAGTGGCTCGTCCTGCCGCTCGCGCTCTACGGAACCGTCGTCCGCAAGGACGGCAAGAAGATCGACATCGCGGTTGGCGACGCGCCGGGCGATCCCGTCTTCATGATCAGCGACATCCTGCCGCATCTCGGCAAGGACCAGGCGAAGCTCACCCGCGACGAGTTCTTCCCCGCCGAGGATCTCGACGTCATCGCGTGGACGACTTATGCGAAGCCCGAGAAGGACGACAAGCCGGGCGCCGAGCCCAAGGCCGGCAAGTCCGATTTCGTCGCCTACTTGAAGAAGACCTACAAGATCGACGAGGAAGACCTGCTTTCCGCCGAGCTCGAGATCGTTCCCGCCGGCATGCCGCGCGAAGTCGGTTTCGACCGTGCGCTCATCGCGGGCTACGGCCATGACGACCGCGTCTGCTCGTTTGCCGGCCTCCAGGCGCTCATCGACGCTTCCGACGACGTTCCCAATGTCACCGCGTCGATACTTATGTGCGACAAGGAAGAGGTCGGTTCGATGGGCTCCACCGGCATGCAGTCGAGCTTCTTCGAGAACACAGTCGCCGAGATGATTGAGCGCCAGGAGAAGAACGCGCGCGACATCCTCGTGCGTCGTGCGCTCGAGCTTTCGTCGATGCTCTCCGCCGACGTGTCGGCTGCGTCCGATCCCCACTTCCCCGACGTCGACTCGACCGGCAACCGCGCGCGCTTCCACGCGGGCCCCGTCGCCTCGAAGTACACGGGTGGCACGACCAAGGGCGGCGCGAGCGACTGTGGCCCCGAGTTCGTCGCAGAGATTCGCCGCATAATGGACGAAGGCGACGTCACGTGGCAGATGTGCGAGCTTGGCCGCATGGAGAAGGGCGGCGGCGGCACGATCTCCCAGTACATGGCGAGGTTCGGCATGAAGGTGCTCGACATGGGCACGCCGCTTCTCAACATGCACGCCCCGTGGGAGCTTGCTTCTAAATTTGACTGTTGGCAAACATACCGCGCATACAGCGCATACTTAAGGAGTAAATAAAATGATCGACATCAACCGCAGGAGTTTTCTTTTTGGTTCGGCCGCGGCCGCTACGCTCGCCGGCTGCTCGACCGCAAAGGTCGGGGCGCGTGAGCTCAAGCCGGGCGAGAAGCGCAATGTCGCCATGATCGGCATCGGCATCCAGGGACGTTTCTTGCTTACCGAGTTCATCAAACAGCCCAACGTCCGCGTCGTCGCCATCTGCGATGTCGACAAGACGCGCCGCGAGGATAGCGCTGCGACGGTCGACAAGTACTACAAGGATGACTCGAAGTGCGCTACGTACGATGACTTCCGCGAGGTCCTCGCCAATCCTGAGATCGACGCCGTTTGCATTGCGACGCCCGACCACTGGCATGCGTACATCTCCGTCGAGGCGATGAAGCACGGCAAGGACGTCTACTGCGAGAAGCCGCTCACGTTCTCCATCGACGAGGCGAAGAAGGTCATCGAGGCTCAGAAGAAGTACGGCCGCGTATTCCAGACGGGCTCCATGCAGCGCTCTTGGCGCGTCTTCCGCACGGCGACGGCGCTCGTTCGCGGCGGTGTCATCGGCACCGTCAGGTATGTCGACGCCAATTACGGCAAGGGCGGTCAGAAGCTTGGCGGGCCTTCGCACCCGATCCGCTTCTTTGATGACCCCAAGAACGCCACGAAGGAGTCCGAGGGCTATGAGCTTCTCGGCGAGAAGGGCTGGGATATGTGGCTCGGGCCTGCTAAGTGGCGTCCCTACTCCAACCAGCTCGCGCCCGTAGGCGTCAACAAGTTCTATCCGATGTTCTGGCGCTTCGACGACGACATCGGCTCCGGCTACAACGGCGACTGGGGCGCTCACCACCTCGACATCGCTCAGTGGGGCCTTGACATGGACGACTCCGGCCCGTACAAGATCATCCGCTCCGACGAGCCATACTCGACAGACCTCTATCACGGCGGTCGCCGCCAGTTCGGCATGAGGATGCTCTTCAAGTCGAAGAAGGACGGCAAGGACGTCGAGCTCTACCACGGACCGTTTGGCGTGTGGGGAACGGTGTTCTACGGCACCAAGGGCATCGTTGCCGTCAACCGCGGCAAGATCGCGGTCTGGGCTGGTTTTGACGCAACGGCGGTCCGTCCGACCGAGGACATCCGCAAGGCGCTTCAGGATGTGTCGTTCATGAAGGGGCATATCGTCGCCGAGTCCGTCGGCAAGGACTACGGGACCGACGCGGCCGTCAAGAAGGACAACCGCCTCGATGCCGCTCTCGACCTTCTCGAGAAGAAGTATGCCGCCGAAATCGAAAAGGCCGACCTCTATGTGAGCAACAACCAGATACAGAACTTCTGCGAATGCCTTGACTCCCGCAAGATGACGATCTCGCCCGCCGAGGTCGGAGGCCGCAGCTGCACCCTCTGCCTCCTTTGCAACATGTCGTATGTCTACGACACCGGCTTCGACTGGGATCCCAAGAGGATGCAGCTCGCCGAGGGTGAGACGAAGGGCATCTCGACGAAGCGTGAAGTCTACCGCAACGGCTGGGAGATCGTCGTCTGATGAAACCGGTACGGGCCATAATCCTCGGATACGGCATCCGCGGCCGCGCGTACTCGGCGTATGCGAAGACGCATCCCGACGAGTTCGAGATCGCGGGGCTCGCCGACCCGGTGGCGGAGTTCCCCGCCAACGCTAAGTGCCCGACGTGGAAAAACTGGGAGGCGGCCCTTGACGCCGGCGTCGACGCAGACGCCGTCGTCATCTCCCTACCCGACCGGCTTCACCACAAGTCGTGCCTCAAGGCGCTTTCGAAGGGCTATCACGTCCTTCTCGAGAAGCCGATCGGGTGCACTTGGCAGGAGTGTGTCGACATCGCGGAGGCCCAGAAGCGCACAAAGCGCCTCGTCCTCACGGGCTACGTCCTCAGATACGCGCCGTTCTACAAGAAGCTTCGCGAGGTAATCGCGTCGGGCGCGATAGGCGAGTTGACGAGCGTCCATCACCTTGCGGCCATTTCCTACGGCAAGGCGGCCCACGCCTATTGCCGTGGCAACTGGTCGGTAGAGGCGAAGGGCACGGGAATGCTCGTCAACAAGTGTACGCACGACTTCGACCTCATCGAGTGGTGGACAAAGGGCAAGCGCTGCAAGAAGATATCGAGCTTCGGCTCGCTCATGCACTGGCGGCCAGAGAACAAGCCGGCGGGCGCGGCGGAACGCTGCCAGGACTGTCCCGAGCGGGTCCGAGAGAACTGTCCGTTCGACGCGTACAAGATCTACTACGACCGCACCGACTTGAGGTACCACTTCGCAGACGAGTCCGATGAGGCGATACTTAACATGATCGAGAAGTCGCCTTACGGCCGCTGCGTCTATGCCTGCGGCAACGATTCCGTTGACCACCAGACGGTGCTCATGGAGTACGACGGCGGACTCACGATCATTCTCGAGATGGAGAGCTATTCCCAGCAGCGCACGCGAATCACGCATTTCTACGGCACTCGCGGCGAGGTGATTGCGGACGAGCACAAGATCGAGATTCTGCCGTTCCTCGGCGACTCTACGACGATCATCCCGCAGCAGCACGGCCACCACGGTGGCGGCGACCGCGAGATCATGACCGAGTTCGTGAAGCTCGTGAGGACTGCGTCTCCAGACCGCTACTCGGCCGTCCTCGATGCCGCGCTCGAGTCACACCGCATCGCCTTCCTCGCGGAAGAGTCCCGCAAGACCGCCCGCACGATCTGCGACTGAGTTATTTAACCACGAAATACACGAAGCACACGAAACGCACGGAAGCAATTCCGTGTGTTTTTGTTTTATTGAATCAGATTCCGTAAGTCAACTTAATGTGCGTGCGTAGCATCAAGTTGCACACTGGACGGAAGAGAAATCCAGGAAGGATTTTGTAGAGCCAGTATTGAATCTTGTATTCAAGAGACAATGGCTTGACTTGCTCGGCTGCCTCTGGAAGTCCTGCTTCGGCAGCGGCCTTCCTGTATGCCTCGCGCATAGGATGGCGAGACGATGTAAACCATGGCCGCCCAAGAGTGTTGCCAGAGAAGTGGTAGATGGCCGGTCTTTCCTTGCGTCCATAGAGAATATATTGCGAAAGGAAATTCCATCGTCTGTCGAGCTCGGTTATCTCGTCGTTGAGAACACGAACGATTATGTCTTGGTCACCAAGCGGGTTCCGACCATGGGGAGACTTGAGCTCCTCCATGAGTCGTTCGGTGCATTGACGCTTGCGCCATTCGTCGAGATCGATGAGAGTAACGCCAGTGTTGAAGTAGGGCTTGTCTTCGGGAAGTGAGATTACGCGCTTGTAAGCAGGATGGGCGGCGTCTGGGGCAAGGGCAAGTGGGTTTCCGTGGAGATCAGTGTCGAAGATCCCGGCGATTGAGTCCACGATGAGAGTGTCACAGTCTAGGTACAGCACTTTGCCCGTTAGGTCAGGAAGAAGCTCGCCTATGAATATACGTGAGTACACAGCATACGAGACGTAGGAACATGCGCCCATTGCTTGTAGTTCGTCTATCTTCGTGCTGACGTCAACATACCTAAAGGCCCCGCCGAACTTTTCGACGCGTGATTTTATGGTTTCCATAGCCTCGGCTTTTAGCCGGCAGCCGACAAGTATAATCTCCGCGCCTGTGTTGTGCTTGAGAAGCGACACAGCCGAAACTGCTGTCAGTTTCGCGTAGTTGTCATCACAGGCATAGACGATTCTCATAAAACTAAGCTATCAGAACTCGGTCATGGCTTTGTTCCAGATCTTGAGCTCGTCCATATAGAAAGCGGACTTGTTGTTGAATGATTTGCCGCTCAGTCGATTGAGCGGTATGTCCATGATTACGTCTCCGGCAATCTGCTTTGCGTTCAGCGTCCCTTCGGTGCGGCAAAACAGTTTGCCGTCGACATATATGGCCAGCTCGGTCGTAGACCACGCAAACGCGTAATGATGCCATCCGTTGTAGTCCTCGCCCTTGAAAACGGCGGAGTACGGCATGAGATAGCTGCATCCGGAATTGGTCTGCGTGCGCAGTCCGCAGATGTGTCCGCCGAGGCCGGAGTTTCCGCATCCATTGTTTGAGGCATATTCAAAATGCGCGATCTCAGTCCCGTCTTTCGTCGAAAGCAAGAAGAAGCGCGGGTCTCCGCCTGTTGTAAATTCCGTTTTCCCGCTTGCCATATTTGCCCAGAACTCAATGCATCCCTCGGCGCCAAGGGCTCCTTGTGGAAGTTGTATCTCGGCGCCTGCAATGCCGGGCTTCACAAAAAGAGCGCCGCCGTTCTTGCCTTTATCTGGGCAGAGTTGTCCGAGTTCAAGCTTGACAGGTTGGCCGACAACCGGCGAAGCAATGGCCGCCTCATCGTCAAACGTGCAGTAGAAGACTAGGCCATCGTCAATGCCGTTTGCAGACACTTTTCGCGCAGAGAGGGAAAGGGCGCGAAAGTTGTTGCGTGGTATACTGAGCTCGCCAAGAAGCGACTTAATCGCAAAACTCTCGGTGGCAACGGTCATGGCAAACCTGTCGCCATTTTCAAGTTCGACCTTAGACTCGCCGTTCGTGCCAGTAAAGGCGAAAGATTTTACAATTGCTGGGTCGAGCTTGAGCTTATCCATAAAGACGGTCGAGCCGGAGATTTGCTCAGTGCAGAATTCGCCTTTTACCGACGAGCCATCTTTAAGCGTGGCATTTGCCGAGACTACGTAGTCCTTTTCCGCTTGGGCGGTCACACAGCCAGCCAACAATGCTGCTACGGCAATCAGATATGACTTTTTCATGTTGTTTCTCCTTATGTGGGAGTATTATACCATAAGAATAGAGACCTGTGAGCATGTCATGCGCGACTTCCTTCTGTGGCGCGCAGGGAATCACGGAAAGACGCTTAATTTGGTATAATACACGCATGGACAACAAGATGTTCGAGCGAATCCTGCTTGGGGGCTATTTGTTATGAGACGTATTCTGATAACTGTAGCTAGGCATTTGGATTATTGGACGCGGGTGCTTGATCCGCTGAAGCACCGGTTGGGACTCGCAAAATGGTTTCGCCAGTTGTTGTTGCCGAAAACCGAAACCATCGATCGTGAAGGGATACTCGCTTCGTTGGACTGTATGTATATTCAGCGTCGTATAGAAATGTTGAAGGCAATTGGCTGTAATGCACCGCATTTTTATGTTTTGTGTGTTGAGGGACTAGGCGATGTCATCGCGGCAGAACCAGTTGCTAGGGCTTTGAAGAGGATGTCGCCGAGTGGAACGGTCAGTTGGGTTGTGAAGGCAGGGGATGAAGATTTGATTAGGTATAATCCAAGCGTTGACGAGGTGATTGGCGTTGAGTCGCTCTGGGCCGGTTATGTCTTATGTAAAATGCGAGATGCAGAAAACGGCAATGTCGTGGTTAATTGTCATTTCAATGGATGGCGGTGCAGTGTTACGGGTAAATTCCTTTCCAATCCCGTGAATCCGCAGATCAATGTCGATAATAGCCTTGCCGTCACCCATATTTTGGGTGGTTTTTCGGCTGCGGCAGGTCTGCCGGTGTTGGATGAAACGCCACAGTTTCATTTGTCGCCGGCAGCTGCGCACCCTGATTTCGGGGAGTTGCCATACGTTGTAATCCATTGTCGTTCAAAAGATGCTGACAAAAACTGGAGTGATGATAATTTCAACCGTTTGGTGAACTTTATCGTTGGCAAAGGGATGTCTGTAGTCGAAATTGGCACTGAAAAAGTGGTACAGTCGGATAGCCGTCTGTATTATGATTTTACGGGTCGTCAGAGTTTTCAGTCGCTTGGAGCGACCATAAAGGACGCGTCGCTTTTCATAGGTGTTGACAGTTGCTTTGCCCATGTTGCGAATGCATTTCTCCGACCTAGCATCATCTTGCAAGGGCTGTATCGCCAGTATTTTGACTACCAACCCTATTCTGGTGAGTTTGCTCGTACGCGGCACTTCCGCATTGTCCATCCCGAATGCCGTGGTGAAGTTAAGACGATATCGTTTGAAACTGTTGCTCGGGCGGTCATGGAGATTATGGAGGACGGAAGTTGACATGGCGTTAAAATCAATATTTTGCGAGGCATATTCGAAATTGCGCGTCTGGGGTATCCCGGGCGTAACGGACTATGTCACCAAGAAGATTGCATGGTGGCGCCAGGCTTCTTGGTTTCGCAGTATTTCAAGATTGGACGAGGGGAGTGTACCTTCGCAAGGCATAACATTGATAGGAGACTTCAAGCAGGGTAGCAGCAACTCAAAGACGAATAGGGACTTTGCGCATGCACTGAAGGACGCTGGCATACCGTTCCAGACATATTCGATCGACCGTATGAGCACGGTGCCGGTATCGGATTATCAAGACATATTGACGCCTATCGAAGAATTTCGGTTGCACAAGTACACGCATGTCGTAGAGATGTTCCGCAGCCCGTTGCCGCGTGACTTAGTCGAAAGGAGAGCAAGGATTGCCTTTTGGGAGGGGGAGCACGGGATTCTAGATGTCTGGCCGTTTCTTGCTGGAGACGATCCTGTGATCGGGATGAGCGATTTCAACGTGGAATATTTCAGGCGAGAGTTTAAGGCTCCTGTATATAAGATTCTGTACCCTCTACGCAAAATAGACGTGGCAATTCCGCCGCGCAACGAGATGCGCGCTAAGTTTGGCATAGGAAAAGATGATTTCATGGTGTTGTTTACTTTTGATTTCGGGTCGTATAAGCGTAAAAATCCCATTGCTGCGATGCGAGCTTTTGCAAAGTCCTTGGCAACGACACCAGATGCCAAGCTTGTGTTCAAGACGATGGGTGCGAAGAGTCACCCCGTGCTGGTTGCTGAGCTTGAGCGCGAAGCTGCAAGGTTGGGCATATCAAGCAAATTCAGGCTGATCACTGAATATCTTCCCCATGCAGAACTGTATGGGCTTACGGCGGCTTGCGACGTCTACATTTCGCTTCACCACGGAGAGGGCTTTGGACTGGGCATGGCCGAGGCGATGCTGATGGGTAAACCTGTGATAGCAACCGACTGGAGCGCAAATACAGAATTCTGTAAGCCTGGATATTCCATACCGATTCCCTATAGGCTTGTTCCTATTAAACCAAACGAGTACTTTGTCTCTATGCGCGAGTGGGCGGATCCTGATGTTGATTTTGCTGCAGACGCTATTCGCCATTGCTACGACAACCCAGTCTATGGGCAGGAAGTCGGCGAAAATGGTCGATTGTTTATATCGGATTATTTCTCGATCGAGAATTTCAGGAAAAGTGTAGCCGCATTTTTGGATGGGAGGTCTGATGCGTGACGGCTAAATGTCGGATAGTGTTGAGTTGGGCATGAAATATATACAATCTAATAATATAACAGGAGAATGCTATGATTTGGCAAGGAAAACATATTAGTCTATGGAATAATGCTTACAACTGTACAATGAATGATCCTATGATGTATAAGGGGTCTCATGGTTGGCATTACTTATATGATCGACTTAGATTCCTTCGAAATCGTTCATTCCTCAGGAAGGCACTAATGAATGATCATTTAGGTGATTCGATTGTTGTCGGTGAACGAACAGTAGAGGTTCCGTTGGCGATAGATTTTCTAGACAACTGCATTGGAGATGGGCCAGTCTTGGAATTGGGGTGCGTCTTGCCTTATTATATATTTAAATCGTCGAAGCATGTTGTATATGATCTTGTGGACAGTCATCCGGCTAATATAAAAAAGGATTTGCGAGATTTGGTTGTTGCTGATTTCAAAACAAATATTATTTCCATCTCGACATTAGAGCATATCAGTCAGGGAGACTATGGAATAGAGCGGTCAACAGTCACTGCTGTTGACATTCTCCGCAGAATCCTGGAAAATGCAAAGCAATATTTTATCACATTCCCGTTGGGTTATAATCTTGGCTTAGATAAATATGCAATGGAAAATGTTGAGAAATCAGTTTTTATCACGCGCAGGGCAGATAATAGGAATGATTGGATAGTTGTAGGCGACAAGAATGAATTGTCGGAGGACCAAAAGAAATATGGTGGATATTGCGGAGCGAATACTATTTGCGTAATAACGACATATATGACTTAGGGTGAGAATTCGCAAGGATGCGAGGATGCGTTTTATGGGAGTTATAACTGATATTGTCTTGCTTAAAATGAAGATGTTCATAGGTAAAGTCATGGTTGCAATCCGAGCATTATTTGCCTGGATTGAGAATTCTATTGTGTCCGCAATTCCTTTTTGGTGTGTGCGCAAAATCTACCATCGCATGATGGGTATGAAGATAGGGCGAGGTTCTCAACTTAACATGCGGACATATTTGATGGGGCCTGGAGTTTTCCGGATGGGCGAGTATTCACATATCAATCCAGGGTGTCTTATTGACTATCGAGGAGGAATAGAAATTGGTTCAAGTGTTTCTATCTCTCACCGAGTAATGTTAATCACTGGTAGTCATAACGCGCAGTCGCCAGTGTTTGCTGAGAGTTATGGGCCAATTAAGATTTGTGATCATGTTTGGATCGGCGCGGGGGCTACAATCCTGAAAGGAGTTGTAATCGGCGAGGGAGCAGTTGTTGCGGCAGGTGCTGTCGTTGTCGAAGATGTGGCGCCTTATACGATTGTGGGAGGTGTCCCAGCAAGGAAAATTTCCGACAGAACGCATGAACTTGATTATAAATGTTACACGACAAACATATTCATGTGAAAATAACGATAATTACCGTTGTTCGAAATGCTGCCGACAAGATAGAGTCGACGGTCAGGAGTGTTTTGTCGCAAAACTACGATAATTTAGAGTACATAGTGATAGATGGTGCGAGCGCGGATGGCACATTGGGCGTCATAAACAAATATCGAGATAAGATAGCAACAATAGTTTCGGAAAAAGACAACGGCATGTATGAGGCGTTGAACAAAGGCGTTCTTATGGCGACGGGCGAATGGATAGGGATATTGAACGCCGGCGATGAGTTCGCTGCAAATGATGTCTTGTCAAGTCTATTTGATAATCGTAGGCTCCTTGACGATGTAGACGTTGTATATGGTGATTCTATTGCCGTCGATGGCGTGGTCGAGTCGTTTCGCCCGGCATCCGAATTTATATCAGACCTCGAGAAAGGCCCGTGCTATAGGCATGGGGCCTCATTTGTAAAGAGAGCAATTCACAGGAAATACTTGTTTGATCTGTCGAAAGGATCGCAGATAGGCTTTGCTCTCGATTATGAGCAGATATATCGCATGTACAAAGATGGCGTGTTATTTCGAAAAGTGCCACTTGCTGTGATAAGGTATGAACTTCGTGGTGCCTCTACCGTGTCGCCATTTAAGATTACATACTACAATTACCTCATAACGCACAACATGAAGTGTTGTTTTGCAACGAAGGTGCTTCTGCTGTGGCTTACTTTTTGGCGTGGTATGCTTGTGGTGGCAAAACGGAACTTCGATAATGCCTCTTCGTAAATGAAAATTGTTATTTCCAACATTATAGATTTTTCCATGTACTGCACGACGTGGGTTGTGCTGAGGGTGGCGTTGGTTTTATCTGAGGCCTTGCATAAAGATTCACCTGGGCAACGAATGAAAGTGTTGATATTGGCTAATCAGGCCATTGGGGATACAATAATTAAGGTACCGCTCTTTTTGGCACTACGCAAAGAATTTCCAAGGGATAGATATCACATTGCTGTTGTTCTTTCTCGACCAATGGCATCTGCGCTTTCGTGCCTAAAATGTTTTGATGAGGTCATCGCGGAATCGGTGCCGCCGTACAGACATGCATTTTTCTGGGTGTTTGGATGGCGCGGTTTCGCCGCCAAGTCCTTGCGTTGGGCATTTCATAACAAAGCCGAGGTTCTTTTTGCTTGTGATCGATATAGAGATCTTGGCGTAGACTTTGTTCATTATCTGTGCAGCCCGGCTTTAAGTATGGCTTATGATACGAGTATGGTTAGTTCAATTTTCCCTGTGTCCGCCAAATTCCAGAGAATGTTTTATGACAAGGAATATTCCAAATTGCTGAAGCCGTCATTAGGCGTGCATCAGATTGAGGATACATTTTCCTTTCTTTCATTCGCTGTTGGGCGTAAGATTGACCCCTTGAGTGTGGATTCTGCGGCACTAGCACCAATGCTGGATTTGTCTGTTGTTGAAAAATACAGTTTGCGTGTCGGAGAGTATTCGGTTCTAGTCCCTGGCGCGGCTGCTACATATAGGCGATGGCCAACGGAAAGGTTCGCGGAAATTGCTAAGTTTGTCGGGGGGAGGATCGTCGCTGTTGGCTCACAGGAAGAATCCGTCTTGGCGAAGGAAATATCCGCTAGGGCGGGCTTGCCTGTAGTTGATCTGTGTGGCAAGACAAATATTTGCCAGCTTCTTGGGGTTATTGCAAAAGCCGACGTCGTTATATCAAACGAAACTGGGGCGGCAAACTGCGCGGCAATACTTGGAGTTAAGACTGTTTGCATACTGGGTGGGGGAGATTTCGGTAGCTTTTTCCCGAATAAATTTTGCATCAACACAGCGAGTGTATATCATAAGGAATCTTGTTTTGGGTGTGGCTGGAAGTGCAAGAGGCTCCAGCTTTGTACGAACCAAGTGGCACCTTGCATAAATTCAATTTCTGTTGGTGATGTAGTTAACGCCATTTGCTTTCTAAAACCGAGATAGGCAAGGATAATCGCCATGAGTTCCCATATGAATATTTCGCAGGATTTAAAATCTGCTGATGTAGAACATCAACAGGGCGCTGTTTTTATGTGTGCACCCATTCTGATATTGGGGTTCAACCGCCCCGATCTTGCACGTCAACAGTTTCGTAACATAGCACCGTATAAGCCAGCAAAGGTTTTTTTTGCAGTAGATGGAGGACGAACCGAGGAAGAGCGAGAGCTTTGTAAAGCGACGCAATCTGTTGTCAAAGAGATTGACTGGACATGTGAGTTGAAGACGTTCTTTCGGGAAGAAAACAGAAGCTGTAGAAATGCACCACCAGAGGCAATATCTTGGTTCTTTGAAAACGTTGATTATGGTATCATTCTTGAAGACGATTGTTATCCAGCCCCTGGATTTCTGCGATTTGCGACTGAACTGCTGGAACGGTATAGGCATGACGAAAGGATTGGTGCGATAACCGCGTTTAATCGCCACAACTTACAGACCGATCAGAGTTGTTCATATCATTTCTCAAAAGAATTTAGCGTTTGGGCCTGGGCATCATGGCGACGTGTCTGGAAAAATTATGATGTGACAATGGAAAGATATCGCACAAATATCAAAGCTTTAATTCGGTCCCATACTCAGAATGGTCGCATGAGGCAGTATTGGGAGAAATGTTTTCAGGCTGTCATGGATGGCTCCTTGATCACGTGGGATTATCAAGTCGACTGCATGTTCATGGCCCATAACTATATGAGTGTTGTCCCGCGTGAACGATTGGTGGCAAACAAAGGGATTGGCTTGCCGACGGCAGTACATACTGGAGGATATGATTTTTTTGCTGAAGAATTTGAGAGGTATGGAAACGTTACATTCCCGTTAATCCACCCGCAGTCAATCGAACCAGATAAGATGGTTGATGATCGAAATGAGCGGATGCTGATGGGGACTGTCCCGTGGATTCTGAATACGGCGGGTAATCTATTGCCTAGTTTTCTGCGCCCGATGATAACACTTATAGGGCGAATGATTTATTTCATTTCACCAAGACTCTTCGAACTTTGATCAGTCTGTTCGGCAATTTACCAATTAAGGTGGCGACAAATGAAGAATACAAAAATCAATCGTGGGATGTTGAGAATTAAAGCATTGCTGGCGCTGTTTCTCAATTTTAAGCGGTACATTTATGGGGACGTGCAGATATCGTGGTCACAAGCTTGTGAAGATATACTCCTTGCCGCCTTTTTGCGTGAACGGCTAAACAATGCGTCATATAAGGGGTTCTGGGTTGATGTCGGGGCTCACGATCCAGTTTTGTGGTCAAATACTAAGACATTTAGCGAGAACGGTTGGCGTGGTATTAATGTTGATGCATCTTGTGATGCCATTGACAAGTTTAAGCAAAGTAGAAAGCGCGACATTAATGTAAACGTTGGCATTGGACTTGAGCCTGGCGTTCTTGATTATTATAAAATGGCATATCCTGCGATGAATACATTTTCGAAGGAGTTTGCGGACAGCGCTGTCTTGGATGGCGTTAAAGTCATTGAAGTAGTTAAAGTGCCAGTTGTGACTATGAAAGAGCTTCTTGATAAATATTTACCACCGGGGCAGCATGTTGATTTTTTCTCAATTGACTGTGAAGGTCTTGATCTTTCTATACTTCAGTCGAATGATTGGGATAGATACCGCCCTGACTATATTCTTATCGAGATACATACGGGAGGGAAAAACTGGGAGATCCCGACCTGTCAAGTTACACGCTATATGGAAGGGCAGGGATATAAATTTGTCGGACAAGGTTCCATGACGACACTCTACAAGTGTGTGCGAGCGTGATTTCGAGATATTGCCAAAATGCAAAAGAGTGCTTTCAGAAGGTGGATGCCTGTTGCCCAATAAAGCATCGTCGTAAGTGAGTAAATGTTGTGCACGTCTAAGAAATTATTCCAGGTGGCTGGAATGTAACCTTCAAAATAATGATGGCCCGTTATTAAGAGGAGCATGATTGGGTATGCAAGGTCAATCGGAAGATACCATTTTATAAAACCAAAATGATTTGCAGAGAATTCTGATGTAGTATATATCCCTGCTATTGATGTAAGGTAGATTAGGAAAATCAGCCAAGGGATTGCCCACCAATATTCTGAGTACATATTTCCATGAGGGAGAAATGACAAAATTGCTTCCCCGCAAAACAAAAATGGGATTGCGAGCATAAGGCAGAAGACGGCATTTACTAACATAGATTTGACTATGAGTGGACGGGTGTCTTCGCCTTTTGCGGCTTTTTCGGCTGTGAAAGGAAAGATTGTAAAAGAAAGTGTAGCAGACAGAAAGGTTGCTATTTCGGCGAATCGTGTTGCCATGTAGTAACCGGCAGAGTCAAGGTCTGAGAGTCGCTGGCGAATGATCGTTGATTCAACTAGAACGAAAAATCCTCCAACTCCCCCTATTGTCAGGAAAACGGTAAATAGCTTTGCGAAACGAATGGCGACTTCTCGTGTCCAATAAGGTTTGGCTTTGGCAGAGAGCTCTTTGCGTAGTGCAATAACTGATGCTGCGATACCAAAGACAGGGGATGCGGTTTGACCGACGAAGTATCCAGTTAGTGCTCGGAAAGGCATGGCGGATAGCATGGCGATGAGTCTGATTGGAGCACTAACTATGCTTAGTAGTGATTGTGCCTTGAACTTTTTGAGTGCCTGAATCGCGTTGGAGTAGATTGGAGATATGGCGCCGACGAATGATGAAGCGATGATGATGAGGCCAAGCGATCCCTCGACAATGCGAATGCGCTCAAGGAATGCGGGGAGGATAAACCGCGCGACCACAATTGCGAGAAATAGAAAAATAGCAGTCGCGGCAAAAACGCCGCGTATGAGTGTCTTGAGCTTGCCGAATTCTTTGTTGATGGCAAGGCTCGTGAGCTCGTTGCGGAATGTGTTGGCGAATGCGGCGACGGGAATTGCGAGAAAGTTTGCGAAATTCGTGAGTGGCACGACGGCGCCGAGTTCGGAGGGGTCGACGTATTTCGGAACGAGCCAAAGTCCGACGATGGCGTTGAGCACGTCTGCTGCGCGGCAAGCGCAGAAGAGCATCAGCGAATACCACCAAAAATCGCCGAGGCGGGCATGGAGCTGTTGCAGGAGTTTTCGCATTACGTGTGTTACGGGACGGTTGGGAATGTGCCGGTGAAAAGGATGTTGGTGCCGACTCCGGCTGCGCGTCCAGCCTCAAGGTCCCGCTCCTTGTCGCCGACATTGACGGAGTTGGTCATGTCGATGTCGTGCTTGTCACGAGCTTTCAGGAAGAGCCCTGGCGCGGGTTTGCGGTCTGGCCCCGAGAGCGAAGGGCAGTGAAGGACGTCGGTGATCGTTACGCCGCGGCGCGCAAACTCCTCGACCATGAATTTTGTCGTCCGCTCGTAATCGGCCTCGGTGAAATAGCCGCGCTCGATGCCAGACTGGTTGGTGATGACAATGACAAGGTATCCCTTCGACTGGGCTTCTCGGCAGAAATCGAATATCCCGTCGATGAAGACAAAGTGCTCCGGCTCGTGCACATATCCAGTATCGACGTTGATCGTGCCGTCTCTGTCGAGAAAAAGGGCTTTGTTCATCACTTGCGCTTAAGCTTATTGGCGATCCCTGTAGTGGAGTATCCGTCGACTCTCTTCAACGTGACGGCTTTGCCCCCGATGCTGCGGACGAACTTGCCCTCTGGCCAGTCTTTGAGCGCGTATCCTTCCTTGGCAATGATGTCTGGTCTTATCTGCCTTACAAGTGGAAGCGCGGTTTTGTCGCTGAAGACTACCACGTAGTCAACGTACTCAAGGGCGGCCAGTAGCGTCGTTCGGGTTCGCTGGTCTTGTATCGGACGGTCGGCGCCTTTGTGTTTTCTGATCCACTCGTCGGAGTTGACGCCAACTATGAGGATGTCGCAAAGGGCCTTTGCGTCGTGGAGAGATTGAAGATGCCCAAGATGGCAGCAGTCAAAGCATCCATTCGTGAAGCCAATCACTTTTCCATCTTGCCTTAGTTTTTTGGCGATATTAGCAATTGCGTCAAGGGAGACGACTTTTCTCTCTGCCGTGCGTGATGATGTCTTTGATAGGGCTGAGCCGATCTCGTCAAGCGTTGCTGTCGCCGTGCCGAGCTTTGAAACGACGACGCTCGAAGCCGCGTTGGCGATTTCCATTGCTTCGGACATTTCGCACCCTGCTCCAAGTGCCGCGCCAAGTGTCGCAAGGGCTGTGTCGCCGGCGCCGGAAACGTCAAAGACCTCTTTCGCGATCGTTGGCAGATGCAGGGGTTTTGCTTTTTGCGACGCAGGGACGTATAGCATGCCGTGTTCGCTCAACGTCACAAGAATGCCGCCCACGCCGATCTTGCGAGCGAGGGAGTTCGCTGCCTTTGCAACATCCTTTAGGAAATGCGGCGATGACGGCGAGAACGATTCTCCTGTGGCCAGCTTTAGCTCTTTAAGGTTGGGCTTTACGAGGAAAGCTCCTTTGTATTTTGTGTAGTCCGTGCCTTTGGGGTCAACAATCACTTTCTTCCCGTGTTTCTTGCACGTGGCTATGAGGTTTTGGCACAGCCTTTTTGTGAGAAAACCCTTTGCGTAGTCGGAAAGAAGAACGATGTCGGCTTTGTCGATGATGTCGAGACAGGTGTCGGCGGTCAGGTCTGCGAGCTTGTCGTCAAGTTCGCGAATGTCCTCTGTGTCGATTCTTAGTAGGTGGTTGTTGCCTGCAATCAGGCGCGTCTTTACTATGGTTGCTACTCCCGGATGGCTGATGAAATATGTATTCGCGCCGATGGACGTGGCCATTTCTGATAGAGTTTTGCCTTCCCTGTCCTTCCCGATGCGCGCCACAAGGTCTACTGCGCATCCAAGGGCCGCGAGGTTCGCGGCGACGTTTCCAACGCCTCCGAGCATGCTCTTTTCCCGGAGAGGTCTAAAAACCGGCACGGGAGCTTCTGGCGAAATGCGTTCGACACTTCCGTGCTCAAAGCGATCGAGCATGATGTCGCCGACGGCCAAGACATGCACATCTGACAGGTGGCTGAGTTTTGTTTTCGTCTTCATAGGTGGCTTGGCGCAGTGATTAGTTGAACAAAGCGTCTTCCAGATCTGCACAAAGGGCATGGTAAATAGGAAGGTGCAATTCCTGAATCTTGAATGTCTCCGTCTCTGGAACACGGATGGAGACGTCGGACAGGGGTGTTAGCTTGCCGCCGTCCTTCCCTGTTAGCGCAATAACGTGAAGACCCTTGGCGCGGGCGACTAGCGCGGCGTTTAGGCAGTTTGCGCTGTTGCCGCTTGTGGAGATGGCTATAAGCACATCTCCTTTGCTACCCAGACCGTATACTTGCTGCGCGAAGGCGACATCCCAGTTGGAGTCGTTGGATATTGAAGAGATGGTCGCGCTCATCGCTACAAGCGACATGGCGGGAAGTGCGCCGACGAGTTTGTCAGCTAGTTCAGCAGGTAGTTGTGCCGCAATGGTTGGATCAAGCTTGCGCTTCTTCTTGAATTTGTTCAGCAGCTCGCCAACGATATGGTCTGCATCGGCGGCACTTCCGCCGTTGCCGCAAACAAGGACCTTGCCGTTTGCTTTATAACAGGAAAGCAGAATATCGAATGCCTGTTTAATGTTTGCAGTGCATTCAGATAATGCCGGATAGCGTTTCGGTAGCTCAATAATGGCGTTCATATGATAGGTATTATAGCAAAATGGTGGAGCAGTGGCATGGGTCATATGCGGCTGCTACACGCCATGCGCAGAAGAGCATCAGCGAGTACCACCAGAAGTCGCCGAGGCGAGCATGGAGTTTGGCAAGCATTGACGCGTATTATACCATATATGGGAAGCGGGGCGGAGCCCGCTTCTCAAGACTAAGAGCTTGATGTTGGGGTAGAGGGCGCGACTCAACTTGCCGCTGGGCGCGGTTTAAGCCTTGAGCGAGAGGCGGTGGGGGCCGTCTGGCAGCCAGTAGATCGAGAGGCCTTCGCCTGCATGGGCGATCTTCACGATCTCGTCGTTTAAGTCGAGGCAGGCGGCGCGCGCGAACTCGACTTCTTCGTTGCCGCGTCCAATCTCGAGAAAGCGCCGCTCGCGTATTGGCTCGAGAAAACGGCTGTCGGGCTTGTGGTCGTGGGCGATCTGGTTAGGCAGTATATGGATTACCCGCGCCTCAGGCGTCGCGAGAAGCGCGTTTCTCACCGCCACTTCCCCAGGGCTTATGAAGCCGCTCAAGATCGTGTAGCCAGCGTTTACCGCGTCGAGCATTCTCTTGACGACTCGTGAGTGGTCGGTGACTTTTCGTGAGACGCGCAGCGAGAGAACCTTGTTTGATTCGTCGAGGAGCGAGAGCTCGCCTATTGCCTTCCAGTAGTCGCAGGGGTCGAAGCGGGCGGAGGTGACAGGCTCGTGGAGGTGGAGGAACTCGGGCTGGTTGTAGCGTAGCTCGTGCTTGAGTGGGTTGTAGCGAATGTAGCGGCCTGTCGAGGCGATGAATTTCTCAGAGAGAAGTAGATAGTCGTGGTAACCCTGCTGCCAAATCGAGTTGAGTCCAAGCGTTTTTCGCGCAAGGGTCGTTGTGTATGTCTTGAACTTCCTAATTGCCGCGCCGAGCGTCTTTAGTGGCTCGTCGAGGCCAGCGGCGAGATTGATGTTGAAGTGAACGTGGTCGGGCATTACGACCCACTCAAAGAGCGCGATCGCGGGGTTGAAGCGCGGTATGGCGGCTATTGCCTCGGCGACGGCTTTGCCGAGCACCGTTAGCTCGACCGCGGCGTTTTTGACGCGGCCGAAGAGGGCGAGGCGGGGCTCGGTCGAGATTGTGATAAAGAGCGACGCGCCGCGAGAGTAGTCGTAGCCGTGGAAGCGGCGGTAGTATTTTACGCGGGACGGAGCCCGCGATTCAAGACTAAGAGCTTGGCGCGGGGGGTAGGCCTGCTTCTCAAGATTAAGAGCTTGGCGTTGGGGTTGACGCTGAGCCTGCTTCTCAGGACTAAGAGCTTGGCGCGGGGGCAGGACCTGCTTCTCAAGACTAAGAGGTTGGCGTTGGGGTTGTTGTGGCATGGCGTGTTTAGTCTTGATTCGCGGGCTCTGCCCCGCGTAGCTTGACTATTTTGCAGAGGTAGACGTCTGATGGCTTGCCTGCGCCAAATGACGGCATCTTGAAGGTCTTGATTGGCTGAAGGGCATATTCCTTGGCGTGCTCGCGATAGTGCTGGAGGTTATAGGCGTGCTGCGAGTCGGCAAGCGCGTAGAGCTTGGCTTCTGGCTCGGCCTTTAGTATTGACTCTATCACGGGAATTGGGTCGCTGTTTGCCGCAAAAGTGGTCGCGGTGCGAATGGGAAGCGACATCAGCATTTGGTTCGACCTCTCGCCAATGACTATCGCGTCTTTTGGCAACAGCTTGGCCAGCTCCTTCGCCGCCTCTGCATGCAAATGTGTGCCGGGTCGAACGAGCTCTACGAAGGCGCTTCTCCAGTTGGGCGTCGCGAGATACATGGCAATCACGCACAGCGGAAGGGCGAAAACAGCGATAGCCCTGCGAGGAAGTCGCTTGTCGAAGCCGAAGATCGCCACGAGGAAGATCGCAGACACGGCAAGCGATGCCACAAGCGGAGCAAAGTACTCGCCCGCTTCTTTCTTCATGTATGGCGCAAGCTGAACCGCAGGAAGCGCCGCGAACACTACCGATGACGCGACGAATGCCGCAGCTGCCCACGCAACGGCTTCACGCGCCTTTAGCTTGAACCCGCGAAGGGCGGCTATTCCAAGCGTTGCCGCGACGGTGAAGACGAACATGAGCGGCCATGTCGTGCCCCAGACGTTCTTCTGCGGGAAGTTGTATACACGAGAGTAGAAGTTCTGCGACACTGTAGGCGGCGCAGAGTAGGTCGCGAGGAAGATGGCACCAACGCCGCACACTGCGAGCACTGCGCCAAAGGACATCGCGACTTTCAGCCATTTTGCCCGCTCGCCGTCTCCTTCGTCGAGCTCCTGTGAAATTGCGCAGAGCAATATTGGCAGCATGGCTACTACTGGCAGGAAGTAGTGGGTGTAGATCGTGTTCATCACCGATACCGCCGCAACGTATGCGGGAATTGCGAGGAAGAGGATGATGCGTCCGTTCCAGCGCTTTGCGACGGCGCTTCTCGCGGCCATCGCAAAGGGAATGGCTACGAGCAGCGGTGCAATCGCGCCGAGCAACTGGATTGAGGGATCTCGCGGGAACGCCGAGAGTCCTTTGAAGTGGGAGGCGAAGTCGAAGATCGGCGGTAGCGGGTAGTGTGTAGTCGTCTTGCGAACGACTTCCCAGATCGACGTTCCCGCGTGGGCGGCGTCGGGAAGAACAGAGAGCGCCACGGCGAGCTTGAACAAGAAGGAACCCGCAATTGCTACGCCGAGGAACACGGCGGGTCGCTTGATGCTGGACTTAAGCGCGTTTCCTTCGACCACGCCGGCTGCGGCAATCGGCAGCAATACCCATACGGAGGGCTTGATAAGGACGATTGAGCCAGCCAAAAGCCCTGCGGCGGCGACGCGCCAAATTGATCGCCCTGTCGCGCAGACATAAGAGAGCACGAGGATCGCGGCAATTAGTGCGTCGTTGCTTGCCGTCCTTTCGTATGCCACGACCATCGGCACAAGCGACACCGACGTGCAAAGGGCGAACGCCGCTGTCGCGCTCGTGCGCTTGGAGATATGGCAGAACGCGGCGAGCCATGCGCAGAGGTAGATTGCGAGGAAGGGGATTCGCCAGGTCCAAGTCGAGAGCCCAAAGGCAAGATGCGCGAGGTAGCTCAGCCAATGCGTACCGGCGGAGAACCCGTATGTAAAGACCTCGTTCCGCGGCAGATCAACGAAAAAGCCCCAGATGAGCTTTTCCTTGCCGCCGGAGAGGTAGTATCCCTCGTCGGTCGCGTTGTAGCCGTATTCCCAAACGGACTGGATGCCGGGGTCGCATGTTATCCATGGCAGCCGGAAAAGCAGATAGACGGCAGTGAAGGCGAGCAGCAACAGCCAGAATTTCATCTTGCTGTTGTTTGTTTCGATAAAGGGGGTCTCATTCATTGGAGAAAATGATTTCTTTTGCTTACCGATGAAAATAGTGTATCAAATGCCGCCTTGCCCGGTCAATGTTCTAGTCGCTCTTGCGCTCTGCGAGGTAAAAAGAGTATAATACTCAGAAATCGCCTACCTGATAAACTCTTATGGCGGTTCGGATAAACTCTAAACAGAAAGGAAAGACAAAAATGTCTCGTGCATATAACTTCTCGGCGGGCCCCGCTGTCCTGCCGCTCGAAGTCCTCCAGGACGCGCAGAAGGATCTTGTTGACTACAAGGGCTGCGGAATGTCCGTAATGGAAATGTCCCACCGTGGCAAGGATTATGACGCCATCCACCAGGAGGCGATCGCCACGTTCAAGGAGCTCTGCGGCCTCGGCGACGACTGGGCCGTCTGCTTTATCCAGGGCGGCGCGTCGATGCAGTTCGCGATGATCCCGATGAACTTCCTCCCGAAGGGCGGTGCAGCTGATTACGCGAAGCAGGGCACCTGGTCCAACAAGGCCCTCAAGGAAGGCCAGAAGGTCGCAGCTCTCCGCGGCGCGACGGTCAATGTCTCCTGCGACTGCGCGAAGGACATCCCCACTCGCATGCCCAAGCCAGACGAATGGAAGTGGGCCGACGGTTCCGCCTTCTATCACCTCTGCTCGAACGAGACGATTGCCGGCGCGGAAATCAAGGAGTTCCCGAAGGTCGGCGGCCCGCTCATCTGCGACATGTCGTCCGACATCCTCAGCTGCGAGCGCGACTACAACAAGTTTGACATGTTCTACGCCGGTGCCCAGAAGAACCTCGGTCCTTCCGGCATGGCCGTCGTCGCAATCAAGAAGGAACTCGCCGCGAAGGGCGACGACAAGATTCCTACGATGCTCCAGTACCGCACCTACGTTGACGAGAACTCCCTCTTCAACACTCCGCCGACCTGGGGCATCTACATCTTCGGCGAGACGATGAAGTGGGTCAAGAAGATGGGCAAGGAGAACCTCTTCAAGCTCAACGCCGAGAAGGCGAAGAAGATCTACGACGTCATCGACGGCTCCGATTTCTGGACCGGCACGGCGCTCAAGGAGTTCCGTTCCAATATGAACGTCACGTGGCGCATCAAGGGCGGAGACGAGGCGCTCGAGAAGCTGTTCCTCGACGAGGCCAAGAAGCTTGGCATGAGTTCGCTCAAGGGTCATCGCTCCGTCGGCGGCCTTCGTGCGTCGATCTACAACGCGTTCCCGATGGAAGGCGTCGACGCTCTCGTTTCCTTCATGAAGGACTTCGAGAAGAAGAACGGCTAACGGTTCGCGTCCAGCTTTGACTGGATATAGGCGCGGTCCTCTGCGGAAAACTTGCGGAGGACTGCGTTTATCTTTTTGCCCGATGGCGTTTCAAGCGTGATGTGTTCGCCGTCGTTGTCGGTGGCGAGCCAGCGGGCCTTGATCTTCTTCCCGTTGTGGTCGGTCCAGAGTCGAAATTCTGGCTCGGCGGGTCGCGCGACTTGCGGCGCCTCTGCTTGCGGCAATTCAACTTGCGGCACTTCAACTTGCGGCGCCTCTACTTGCGTGATGATGACTTGCGACGGCGGCTCGTTAGTGGTCACAACTTGCTTCGCTTCGACTTGCGCAGGTGGCTCGTTAGTTGGTGCGATCTGTGGCGCTTCGATTTGGGCAGGCAGCTCGTTAGTTGGCGCAACCTGCTCTGCTTCGACTTGCACAGGCGTCTCATTAGTTGTCACGACTTGCGGCACTTCGATTTGTGGCAAGGTAGCCATTTCAGTGGGTTGTTCCCTGAAGACTTCAAGTGCTGTTCCTATATGCTGCGAGAGAAGGGCGATTGACGATGCGAGAAGAAGCGCGAGTAAAAACACTCTCCTCGTCCGCGGTCCTGCGCCTTTCGGGCACCTTTTTTTCTTCTTGCTTGGCTTCGGTCTCTCGGCCTTGGCCTGTGCATTTAGTTCTTCGAGTTTTGCCTGCGCCTCTTTTATGAAATCGCGGTCGTCTTCGCCCGACAGCGCCGCATGGCGAGCAAGAGCGGTGAGCTTCGCGCCGTATTTTCTCGCTTTCGACGCTGAAGATACATCAGACGCGAGGATGGCCGTCATCGCGGCCTTTGTTTCACTTGGCTCGCCGTAGTTTTGCCGCGCAAGTTCGCGCATCACTGGTAGCACGCCCTCGGTGCTGTAGCCCTCGGCAGGATTGCCGTTTTCGTCTGTCGCGCTGACGGAGGCGACTTCCACGATTGGTATCGAGTGCGCGACAGACGCAATCGTCGGCCAGCGCGAGGCGAATAGTTTGCCCGCGCCTCCAGCCGCGGCAAGTTCGCCGCGGTAGCGGTCTGCCTGCGTAAGGCCGATGACGACTCCCGCGCCCGGCAGCTTTTCGCGCACGAAGTCGAGAAGCCCGCGCGTGACCCACATTGCCTCGGTGTCGCGCTCGAATTCCTCCATCGAGACGCTCCCAGGGTCGCGCAGAAGTTCCTTTATCGAGACGAGCACGACTACGGAATCCGCTGCTGCAAGATAGTCGAGAAGCGCCTTTTCCGACTGCTTACGCATCTTCTCCCCGCCCTCACCGCGAAAGACGGCCCTGAACGTCTCGCCGCCGAATTCGAGCATGTCGATGTTCGCTACTGTTTCGCCGTCGGAGCGAAGCGACCATTCCATCTCCACCGTCTTGTCTGGATTCGTTGCACTCGGCCATTGGCGGAGACTGCGCATCTGCCTCACGAGCGCGCGGGAAAATCGGTTAGTCGCGGAATTCTCTGGCACAAGGCAGAGCCCGTTCGCATTGTCAGGGCGGTAGTAGTCGGCGAGGGCCGCCATGAACACGGTCTTCCCGCTCGCTTCGCAACCTACGACGGCCAACCTCATTTTGCGTCCTCCGACGGTTTTCGCCATTCGCCGCATTCGACGGTTGCCGTTCCGTCGGCGCAAAGTCGCACGGCCCATTTTGTCGAGTTCTTGCCGTAGGTAGCGAGAAGCGCTCCCGCGGCGTGCGTGTCAAAGCTGTCAATCTTGTGCCTGCAGAGAAGCCGTCCAGCGGCGTCGGTGGGTGGCGTCGCAGACTGCGGACCGGAATACTCTATTGTTGTCGGCGGTTCGTGAGACGGCAGCGCGAAGAAGGGATGCGAGAGTAGAGCTACGAGGTCTATGCTCCCTGTGTCCTCGACGGGCATCAGCGCGAGCGCGGCATATTCAGACGCGCGGCCTTCGCTGTCCCATCCGGCGACTGTGCGAATCGAGTAGCATGCGGCAATTCGCCCGTCGGAGACGAGTCCGCGCGATATGTCGGCGGGTTCTGGGAAGTCGCCGCGCTCTTCGGATGCGAGGCGGCGCAGGCCATCGAGCTCGGCTTCGTTTATGCCGGGCGGCAGGTGCGACCAGGCGTATCCGCGGAAAGCGGAGTGCGTTGTCGTCGCGAGTATGGCGAGATTGCCCATTTGCCATAGATTATACCGAACCCTACCGCCTGATTTCAACACGAAAATTGCGTTGTGCAATTGATAATCGGGCGCCGCAAATGATATAATATGCGGCCAAAAGGAAAAAAGAGAATGAATATCGTTTGCTTGGATCTTGAAGGAGTGCTAGTTCCCGAGATTTGGATCGCTTTTGCGGAGAAGACGGGAATCCCCGAATTCCGTCGCACCACGCGCGACGAACCCGACTACGACAAGCTCATGCACTATCGCATCGACCTCCTCGACAAGCACGGGCTCAAGCTCCCGCAGATTCAGGAAGTGATTAGCTCGATGCGCCCGCTTATCGGCGCTGAGGAGTTCCTCGACCAGCTTCGCGAGCGGACCCAGGTGCTCATCCTCTCCGACACTTTCGACCAGTTCTCGCGCCCGCTCATGAAAAAGCTCAACTGGCCGGCGATCTTCTGCAACTCGCTCACGGTTTCCGAGGACGGCCGCATCATGGGCTATAAGCTGCGTTGCCCGCAGTCGAAGCTCACGACCGTTAAGGCGCTCCAGAGCTGCGGTTTCGACACGATTGCCGCCGGCGACAGCTACAACGACCTCGGCATGATACGCGCGTCCAAGGCGGGATTTCTCTTCCGCTCGACCGACGCGATCAAGGCCGACAATCCCGACATCCCGGCGTTTGAGACGTACGACGACTTCCTGAACGCGATTTTCGCCGCGCTCTGACAAATGATATCGACGCTTCTTCTCGCCGCCGCGCCGTTCGTGGCCTTTCCCGCGCAGGGCGCGAAGCTCCCTGCAATCGACCATGTCTACCTGGCTGGCGCGGTTGCGAAGGGCGATACGAATGTCGTTATAAACGGTGTAAATGTTCCAGTCTACCGCACTGGCGCATGGGCGACGCTCATTGAGGCGACCGAGGGCTCGAACAACGTTTCGGTCGTGTCGCAGTCGGGCGAGGCGACGAATGTCTGGTTCAAGATCGCTAAAAAGCCAGTCGCGGACCCGAACGCGAAGCCCGCGCAGGAGAAGGTGTGGAAGAAGCTCGACTACGCCAAGGACGAGGCGAAGGAACCGCCTACGAACAAGGCACCGAACGAGGTAACGATCGTCGTTGACGCTGGGCACGGCGGCGATGACACTGGTGCGAAGAGTCCCCACGGCTTCTTTGAGAAGGACGCAAATCTCCTCGTCGCGGAACAGCTCAAGGCGGTGCTTATTTCTCGCGGCTACAATGTCGTTATGACGCGCGAGACAGATGTTTTCATTCCTCTCTACGACCGTCCAAAGGCGGCGCACACGAACGACGCCGACGCCTTCGTGTCGATCCATCACAACGCGCCGCCCTACGACAAGGACCCGAATCTTCTGCGCTACCACACTGTCTATTCGTGGAATCCGATAGGCGAGGCGCTCGCGACGGCGATAAACGCCGAGATGGCGTCGGCGCTTGGTGACACTCTCAAGTCAAACGGCCCGATGCACGCCAATTTTGCCGTTACGCGCAACCCCGAGATACCGAGCTGTCTTGTGGAAGTCGATTTCGTCACTTCGCCCGCAGGCGAGGAGGCAATATGGAACGCTGCGCGCCGACGCGTTGTCGCAGAGGCGATAGCCGCAGGCATCGACGCGTGGCGCAAGGGAACAACGAAAGACAAGTAAAATGAAAATCGCACTACTCGCAGCATACTTCATCGTCCTACTCTGGATCGGCTTCAAGTGCCGCAAGGGCGCAGGCTCGGTCAGCGGATTCGTCCTCGGTGGGCGTTCCGTCGGCGCGTGGCTCACGGCGTTCGCCTACGGCACGAGTTACTTCTCCGCCGTCGTGTTCGTCGGCTACGCTGGGCAGTTCGGCTGGAAGTACGGCATTTCCGCGACATGGGCGGGCATTGGCAACGCCGTAATTGGCTCGCTTCTCGCCTGGGTGGTTCTTGGGCGGCGCACGCGCCTTCTGACGCAACATCTTGACTCGTCTACGATGCCCGAGTTTTTTGGCAAGCGCTTCGACTCTAAGGCGCTGAAGCTCGTTGCCTCGGCGATCATCTTCGTCTTCCTCGTTCCCTACACGGCGTCGCTTTATAACGGTCTCTCGCGCCTCTTCGCCATGGCGTTTTCGATGGACTACTCCGTCTGCATCGTTCTCATGTCCGTCCTGACTGCAATCTATGTTATCGCTGGCGGCTACCTTGCAACGGCGGTCAACGACTTCATTCAGGGTATCATCATGCTCTTCGGACTCGTTGCAATCATAGCAGCGGTCCTCATGTCGAAGGGCGGCTTCGTTGCCGCACTCGACGGGCTCGCGCGCGTTACCGATCCTGCGGTCTCGACCACGCCTGGCATCTTCTCGTCCTTCTTTGGACCTGATCCCCTGAACCTCCTCTTCGTCGTGATTCTCACCTCTCTAGGAACGTGGGGACTTCCGCAGATGGTGCAGAAGTTCTACGCAATCAAGAACGAGGACGCGATCAGGAAGGGCACAGTGATCTCCACGCTCTTCGCGTTCGTCGTTGCTGGCGGTTGCTACTTCCTCGGCGGCTTCGGGCGTCTTTTTGGCGACAAGGTCGACATCGCGAAGGACGGCTTCGATGCGATTATTCCGGCGATGCTCTCGAACCTTGGCCCGGGGCTTATCGCGCTCACGGTCATCCTCGTGCTCTCCGCTTCGATGTCCACGCTCTCCTCGCTCGTCATTGCCTCGAGCTCGACTCTTACGAGCGATTTTATCAAGAGCGCGTTCGTGCCGAACATGAAGCAGAAGAATGAGGTTCTTATAATCCGTCTCTTCATCGTCGTGTTTATTGCGATCTCGGCGGTCCTCGCAATCCTGCAGCACAAGAGCTCGGTCACGTTCATCGCGCAGCTGATGGGCATTTCCTGGGGCGCGCTCGCGGGCAGCTTCCTCGCGCCGTTCCTCTACTCGCTCTACTGGAAGGGCACGACAAAGGCGGCGTGCTGGGCGTCGTTTGCGTTCGGCTCGGGGCTTATGATATACAACATGCTTTTCCGCGCGACGCTTCCTGATATCCTTAGCTCGCCAATCAATTCAGGTGCGATTGCGATGCTCGCTGGCTTCATCATTGTCCCTGTCGTGAGCTGGCTTTCGAAGGCGCCTGACCGTCGCTTCACCGACGCGCTCTTCTCGTGCTACGAGCGTACGCGCCAGGTCACGGCGAAGACCGACCTCGGCGAATAATCTATGGCGCTTCTAAACGAGACTCCGCAGGCAAACCGCGTTCGCATCGCCTTCTTCGGCTTGCGCAACGCAGGCAAGTCTACGCTCGTCAATGCCTTCACGGGTCAGGATCTCGCAATTGTCTCCGATACTCCCGGCACGACGACAGACCCTGTCTCGAAGGCGATGGAAATTCTTCCTCTCGGCCCATGCCTTATCACCGATACGGCAGGTCTCGACGACGAGGGCGAGCTTGGCGAACTTCGCGTAAAGAAAACTCTTGGCGTCCTTGAGATAACAGACATCGCAATTTGGGTCGAGACGCCGCACGATGCTGATCGCGTCGACTTGCGCGAGCTTTTCCTCGGGGAGTGCCGCCGCCGCAACGTCGTGGTGCTTGACTACAGGCGCGGCGATTCTGTCGACGAGCTTAAGCGCAAGATCGCCGACATCAAGCTTACTGATGTCGTCCCTGGTCTTCTCGACGGTCTTGTTGAAAAAGGCGACCGCGTTATTTGCGTCTGCCCGATTGACGAGTCCGCACCGAAGGGGAGAATCATCCTCCCGCAAGTGCAGCTGATCCGCGATTGTCTCGATCGCCATGCGACGAGCATAGTCTGCCAGCCGGCGGAGCTGGAAGAAGAGTTGAAAGTTGAAAGTGCAAAGTGCAAAGTTGAAGGTGAGACAATGCAGCGCAAGACGCTGGTCGTCACAGACTCGCAGGCGTTTGGCGAGGTTCGTCGCGCGGTCGAGGGGCACGATGTCCGGCTCACTTCTTTCTCGATTCTCTTTGCGCGGCAGAAGGGCGATCTTGCTGAATTCCTGAAAGGCATAGCCGCGGTCAAGAATCTCAAGGATGGTGACACGGTGCTTATAGCCGAGGGCTGCACGCACCACCGCCAGTGCAACGACATTGGCGCAGTGAAGATTCCCAAGGCGCTTGCAAAGCTCTCCGGTGGGAAGAAGCTCAACTTCGTCTTTTCCTCTGGCGCGACATTCAGTCTGCGCGAAAGCGCAAAAGTAGCGCTCGTCGTTCACTGTGGCGGCTGCATGCTTACGCGGCGCGAGGTCTTGCGGCGTATCGACTGCGCGAAGGAAGCTGAGGTTCCAATCGTGAACTACGGCATCCTGCTCGCCGCCGCAAACGGGCTCTCCGATGTCTCCGAAATCGGAATCGTCTCTACTTCAACATGACCTACACTGTTCAAATTTTATCGCAGAGACGCAGAGACGCAAAGTGCGCAGAGAAAGGTTGGATTTTACCGGAGATAACTTCAAAAAACTACAAAACAACTCAGCGTTCTCTGCGCCTCCGCGTCTCTGCGTTAAAAACTATACACACTTTTGGTGAGTTTGGCTAAAAATGAAAGGTGACAAATGACAGACCTTAATGAGATTTTAAAAGGCGTCCGCGGCAAAATTGCCGCGGCGTGTGCTCGTGTCGGACGCGACCCTAAAGAAATCGAAATCATCGCAGTCACGAAGACCCACGGTGCGGAGGTCGTGAAGGAAGCGTGGGACGCGGGGCTTACAATCGTCGGTGAAAACAAGGTGCAGGAGGCGGCGTGGAAGAAGAGCGCAAGCGTTTCTGGTCCGTCGTGGCACCTGATCGGTCATCTCCAGTCCAATAAGGTTCGCCACGCGCTTGAGATATTCGACTTCATCCATTCCGTCGATTCGATAAAGCTCGCGGACAGGATCAACTTTATTGCCGACGAGATTGGCGCGTCACCTCATATTCTTCTTGAAGTCAACGTCTCCGGCGAGAAGTCGAAGAGCGGCATGAAGCCCGAGGAGGTCGAGCCGACTATCAAGCACATCGCCGAGTCGTGCCCGCGAATCACGCTTGAGGGACTTATGACGATGGCGCCGTTCAGCGAGAATCCCGAAGACGCGAGGCCGTATTTCCGCAAGTTGCGCGAGATGCGCGACGATCTTGAGTCGCGGCTTGGCGTTGGGCTCCCGCGCCTTTCTATGGGCATGAGCGGCGACTACGAAGTTGCGGTCGAGGAAGGCGCGACTTGGGTGCGTCTCGGCACGGTGCTCTTTGGCGAGCGTCCCAAGGTCAAGCGCGTCGCGGCGTCAGAGGGCGATGACGGCACTACTCCGTGCGGCGACTCCGACACATACGCTGGCTTCGGTGGCCTTGATTCCTATTCCGGCGCCGGTCCGACGGCCAAGGTTCTGGACTGATTGGCCTTAGCGAAGACGGCAGCCGGAGAGGTCTTCGCCGATGTGCGGGATTCGCGCGAGGACGAGGACTGCGAGCGTCGAAATCGCGAACGTCGTAACTGCCGAAGCAACTATGCAGAGAGGCGTCGTCATTCCAACGCGCCACGAGTCGACCACGCGCGGCAAGATGAGCATGTGGACGAGATAGACGCCGTAGCTCGCCTTTGCACACGGTTGCACGACGCGGCGGTAGAATGCGCCGTTCCAGTTGAACTTGCGCAAGACGAGGATGTATGCGAACACTGTAAGCGCGACGCCAAACGACGTAAAGCCCCAGGTTGTTTCCATGTCGACGGCGAGTTGGATGTCAGTCTTGACGGGGTAGCCATTGCCGAATGTCGCAAGATACTTCTCGAGCGTCTCCCAGAAGCCGCCGGCTACAATCGCCCATCCGGCAGCGAAAAGGAAAAGTGCGCTGGCGAGCGTCCGCTGCCAAGTCCATTCCTTCAGGAAGCGCCTTATGTAGAGCCCGACGAAGAGATAGCCGATGAAGCCGCTGACATAGTAGAATGAATGGAAGGCGTTCCAAGGCGCCTGACCGTAGAGCTCCCACGAAAAGCCGGTCTTCCTTGCGAGTACGCTGATGAACGGTAGAAGCGTAGTGAAAAGCCAGAGCAGAATCCAGCCGCGCAGTTCCTTCTCAGATACCTTTTCCGCCCACGGCGAGAGAAGCGGCATGAGAAGGTAGACACCGACGAGCATCCATACGAACCAGAGGTGTCCGTAGTCGGACGGGAAGTTAAATAAAAGTTGCCGCCAATCGCCGCCTTGCACCGCCATGTATACGCATGTCCAGATACCGAACGGAATTAGCACGCGTGCGAGACGGCGTGTTAGGAAGTCGCCAGTCGCGCGGCGGACAGGGAAGAGGAGATACGCGGAGGCGATGACGAAGAGCGGCACAGCTGCGCGCATGGCACTATCGATTATTGTCACCCATATTGCGTCGAATTTCGATGCGATAGCAGTTCCTTCTGCATCGAGGTAGAATGGTTCGCAGGCGTGAATCAAGAGAACCATGAATATGGCAATTGCACGCAACCAGTCGAGGAAGACTATCCTGTCAGCGTCGGAGTTCATCGATCTTTCCTTTCTTGCACACAGTTTACCAAATTACCGTCACCGTGTCCAAGCACGTCCGTTCGATAATGGGCAATATTTGGTATAATGTGCGCGGAATTTTGATGGTGCAATAGAAAGCATGGCGTTCCCAGTTGAAGAGAAGATAAACGACATTCGCCGCGCGCTTGCGGCGAACAGGGATGTTGTGCTTACTGCGCCTCCTGGAAGCGGCAAGACTACTTGCGTGCCACCCGCGCTTCTTGACGAGACATGGCTCAAGGGGAAGAAAATCATAATGCTCGAGCCACGGCGTCTTGCCGCGCGCAACTGCGCGACCTACATCGCGCGTAAACGCGGCGAGGCGGTTGGCGGGACTGTCGGCTATCAGGTTCGGCTTGAACGCAAGGTTTCCGCGGCGACGCGGCTCGAGATCGTGACGGAAGGGCTGCTCACTCAGCGACTTCTTTCAGATCCGGAGCTTTCTGATGTTGGGCTCGTGATTTTCGATGAATTTCACGAACGCTCGCTTCCATGCGACACCGCGTTTGCGCTCGCTCTCGAAGTGCGGCGCGCGCTGCGCCCTGATCTTCGCATCCTTGTAATGTCCGCTACGCTTGATGCGGATGAAGTCGCCGCGCATCTTGGTGACGCCGATATCATTCGCGCTGAAGGGCGCATGTTCCCAGTGGAGACAAATTACCTTGGCGACATGTCGATGACAGCGGCGATATCGAAGGCGCTAAAGGAAACGGATGGCGATGTCCTTTGCTTTTTGCCGGGAGAAGGCGAGATAAGGCGCGTGCAGGAAGCCGTTGGTGTCACGCGTGGCGTAGATGTCGTGCCTCTTTATGGAGCGCTTCCAAAAGAAGAACAAGACAGGGTGTTTGCGCCGAGCAACTTTCGAAAGGTGATTCTTGCGACATCTATTGCGGAAACGTCGGTGACGATAGAGGGAATCTCGACAGTGATTGACTCGGGGCTTATGCGCGTGCCGCGTTTTCGCCCTGCGTCCGGCATGTCGGGGCTTGTCACACTTCCGCTCACGCAAGACCGCGCCGAGCAGCGCAGAGGTCGTGCGGGGCGTGTGCGCGCGGGAGTTTGCTATCGTCTCTGGGGCGAGGGGGAGCAGCAGTCGCGTCCAAAGAAGATGATGCCCGAGATTCTTGATGCCGATCTTTGCTCGCTTGTCCTGACGAGCGCGGCGTGGGGTGCGCTTGGGCGCGAGGATTTGCCATGGATGACGCCGCCGCCTGCGTCGAATTGGGATCAGGCGGTTGGACTTCTCAAGATGCTCGGTGCGCTTGATGGCGATGAGCGTCTCACGAAGAAGGGCGTCGCGATGGCGAAGCTTCCGATGCACCCGCGGCTCGCGAATATGGTGCTTGGGGGTAATGGGGATGCTGGGGTTGCTTCGCTTCTGGCGGCGATTGTTGAAGAGGGGAATAGAAGCCGCGAGACCGATATTAGGAAGATTGCCGAAGAGATAAAAGAGACGCCGAACAGGCCGTTCTCGAAGAGGGTGCTTCAGTTGGCGCGAAGGTTTCAAAAAGGGTCAGACCCCTCTGACACAGTAACTGACACAGCTAAAGCTGCAATCAGTTACTGCAGTCAGAAAGGTCTGACCCTAGAAGGTTCTTTACTCGCGCTTGCGTATCCTGACAGGGTGGCGAAGAATCGTGGGAATGGAACATTCCGCATGGTGTCAGGCCGCGGCGCATTTGTCGACGAGACGGATCCTCTTTCAAAGTCTCCTTACCTCGTCTGCTGCGAACTTGACGACCGTGCTGGTGATGCGAAGGTCTTTCTTGGCTGCCCCATTGGCGAGGACGAAATCGAAGACCTTTTCGGTAATCGCATAATCGAGGAGCCGTACTGTGCATGGGACAGGCAGAACGACCGGGTGAGGAGCGTCGTTCGCCGCAAGCTTGGCGAGATGACCCTTGGGGAGAAACCGCTCTCGGCGACCGACGCTCGCCACTCGGTGGATGTCGACGCAAGGGTATCGGCGGCGCTTCTAGACGGCATTCGCCAGAAGGGAGTCGAGAATCTGCCTTGCTGGACGAAGGAGTCGCGGCAAATGCGCGCAAGAATGGCGTTTTTATCGCGTATTTTTGCAGTTTCCAAAAAAGGGTCAGACCCCTCTGACACAGTAACTGACACAGCTAAAGCTGCAGTCAGATACTGCAGTCAGAAAGGTCTGACCCTAGATAGCCTCGAAAAAGCTGAGGGCAAGGGCCTGGGGACAGACCCCACGAAAGCCAATAAAAATGGGGGTGAGTGGCCAAATCCGACTGATGGGGCGATTCTTGCCGCGCTCCCTGGTTTCATCAACGGGATGACGAAATGGAAGGACTTGGAGCGGCTTGACCTCTTTTCGGTCTTTGACTTTATCCTTGCGGAAGCGGGGCATGACAGACGCGAACTTGACCGCCTCGCGCCGACGCGCATGGAGGTTCCGAGCGGGAGCCACATGCTGATTCACTACGAGGGTGACGAGCCGACATGTGAAGTGCGGCTTCAGGAATGTTTCGGGCTTATGGAGACTCCGAAGGTCGCGGGCGGGAAGGTGCCGGTCGTAATGACGCTTCTTTCGCCTGCACAGCGACCGATCCAGATAACGAAAGACCTTGCGGGATTCTGGCGAGAAGGGTACCAGCTCGTCCGCAAGGACATGCGCGGCCGCTATCCGAAGCACTACTGGCCAGAAGACCCATTCACCGCCGTTGCAACGCGGCGCACCGTCAAGCGTGCTGGCCAGGCCTGACGCAGGGTTCTATACGAGCTCTTCGAGGATTGCGTCGCAGACTTCTGTGCCGCGCTCGGTGAGTCTATAGACGGATTCACCTACTTTGACAAGAAGACCCTCGGTGACGAATCGATCGAGAGTCGGTCGCCATTCGGGGAAGCGCGACGAGTCGATTCCATCGCGCGTTCTCAGACGGAAAAGCGTGCGCTCCTTGAGGTCTTCTGTTGGTGAGACTTCGCTTGTTTCGTAGCCGCCTTTTGTCCCGCGTGTGCGCTCAAGACCTTCCCGCCCGCATGCGCCTTCGCCAAGACCGATGTAGTCTTCACCGCGCCAAACGGCGAAGTTGTGGCGGCACTCGAAGCCAGGGCGCGCATAGTTCGAAATCTCGTAGCGCTCGAGCCCATGAGTTTTTAGAAAAGATGCAATGGCGCGAATTCGATCAAGCACGATATCGTCGTCGGGAACATCTTTTAGTCCGCGATCGTTTTGGAGCGAGTAGGCGGAGCAGTGAACCATCCCCCAGTCGTGAAGGGAGTCGAGCCACTTAATGGAGTCGCCTGGATAGCCGATGATGAGGTCGATTCCGGCGTTGTCAAAGCGAGACTTCACGAGCGCGAACGCGCGCGCGGCGTCGCTAGCAGTGTAGCCGCGTCCCATCGCGCGAAGGATGTCATCGTCGAGCGACTGGACGCCCATCGAGATTCGATTGACGCCGATTGACTTGAGTTCGTCGAGTTTCGCTGGCGTGACATCGAGGGGGTGGAGTTCTACAGTGAATTCTGTTTTCTCGTCGAGAAGGGGTGCGAGTGCGCCTTTAAGCGGCGTCAAGTCGCACAGTGCGGGTGACCCGCCCCCAAAGTAAAGGGTGGAAAGTGTTTGAGTTTCTGGGCTTTTGAATGTTTGAGTTATGGCGTCAGCTATGCGCGTGACATAGGCAACATGGTCTGCAGGAGACGCGCCTACGCGCGAGTAGAGCGAACAGTAGGAGCATCTGCTCCTGCAGAATGGAAAGTGGACGTAGAGGTTAGCGGCCAAGCTTGAAGAACTTCTTCAGGGCTGCGACCTTGTCAGTCTTTTCCCATGGGAACTTCGAGCGCCCGAAGTGGCCGTAGGCGGCTGTGTCTTCGTACTTCCAGCCCTTGGGCGAAAGAAGCCCGAGGTCCTTGATGAGCTCGTAGGGACGGAAGTCGAAAATCTTTCCAGAAGCGAGCATCTTCTCAAGCTGCTCGTTCGTGACGCCGTGCGCGGACTTGAACGTCTTGACGCAGAAGCTCACGGGCTTATCGACGCCAATCGCGTAGGCGACCTGAATCTGGCAGCGGTCTGCAAGACCGGCTGCGACGATGTTCTTCGCTGCATAGCGCGCGTAGTACGCGGCCGAGCGGTCGACTTTCGAAGGATCCTTGCCCGAGAAAGCACCGCCGCCGTGCGCGGCCATTCCGCCGTAGGTGTCGACGATGATCTTGCGGCCGGTGAGCCCCGAGTCGCCGCATGGTCCGCCGATGACGAACTTGCCAGTCGGGTTGATGAAGAACTTCGTCTTTGGCGTGAGAAGACCAGTCTTCGAGAGGTAGCCCTTTGCGAGCTTCTTGATCTCTTCGTAGTGCTTTTTCGTCGCCCCCGCCTCGGTGGTCTGGTGGGAGATGACGACAGTGTCGATTGCAACTGGGCAGCCGTTTTCGTAGACGACAGAAAGCTGGCTCTTCGAGTCTGGGCGAAGCCACGAATACTTCTTGTCCGTCTTGCGGAGCTTCGCGAACATCTTGAGGAGTTCGTGCGAATAGACTATCGCGGCGGGCATGAGCGACTTCGTCTCGTTCGTTGCATAGCCGAACATCATTCCCTGATCGCCTGCTCCCTGCTTTTCCTTCTTCCTGCGCGAGACGCCCTGGTTGATGTCGGGCGACTGGCCATGTAGGAAATTGTAGTACTTGAACGTCGCGTCGGCGAAATGCTCTTCGGGGATCGTGTAGCCGATTTTCTTTGCTACGCGGCGTGCGATTACCTCGGTGTTGACTTTCTTGAAGTCCTTGCACGTTATTTCGCCCAGGTTGACGACGACATCGGGGCCAACTGTCGTCTCGCATGCGACATGGGCGCCTTTGTCTTTTGCGAGGCACGCGTCGAGGATTGCATCGGAGATTTGGTCTGCCACTTTGTCGGGATGTCCTTCCGAAACGGACTCAGACGTAAAAACGTGGCGATGATTCTTCTTGGTCA
>Ga0310786_10001229_pt1 | contig 41208 bp, 22 predicted proteins | sample AusTroGonzalo_MG_FD_203881 | JGI IMG/M metagenome (GOLD analysis project Ga0310786, IMG submission 203881) | Bovine rumen microbial communities from tropical cattle in Woodstock, Queensland, Australia - Gonzalo_03 (v2) (version 2) | ecosystem: Host-associated > Mammals > Digestive system >... | reverse complement strand
ACTGTCATGAGATTGCTCCCACTAGCACCTCAAGCTAGCGTGTCTACCAATTCCACCACGACCGCGTGGTCCTTAGCGGAACGACACAAAGATAGTATAAAATTTTGATTTTGGAAACGTGTCAGGCAAAAATAAATGAAAAATTTTTCGTACCAAAACAAATAAAAAAGACTCGATTTTCATCGAGTCTTTTTCTGCGGTCGGACAGACTTGAACTGTCATGAGATTGCTCCCACTAGCACCTCAAGCTAGCGTGTCTACCAATTCCACCACGACCGCGTGGTCCTTAGCGGAACGGCAACAAATTTAGTATAAAACTTTCCGCTTGTAAAGGGGAGAAGAAACTTTTTTTTGAAAAAGTGATTGAAAAAGGCAATGCGGGAGGGAACCTAGCTCGGAGTTGCGAAGGCCGCACGGTTCCCTCCCTGCACCCTCCCTTTCCTTGGCCGACGCTTTCTTAATAGAAAAAGCAATCTTGAAAAAGATTGCTTCTATAATCATGTAGTAAAAGATTGTTGGCTAAAGACGATTTACTTTACTTCGGCGACCAGCTTATCAAACACTTGTCCGCGGACTTTGTAGTTCTTGAACAGACCAAAGCTTGCGCAAGCGGGGCTCATGATGACCGTTCCGCCCTTACCGATGCTGAGGCAATTTGCGAATGCTTCTTCGAGCGTGGGGAAGAGGGCCGTCTTGATGCCCGCTTCGTCTACGCCAGCTTTTTTCAAGTCGGCAAGCATGCGTTCTGCGGTAGCGCCGATGAGCGCGATCTGCTTCAAGTTCGGGCGTTCCTTCACCAAGATGTTCGAAAGTTCCGTGAAGTCGGCGTTCTTCTCGGAACCGCCGAGAATCAAGGCGAACGGGCGCTTCATGCTTGCCGTTGCGGCAATCGTTGCGTCCGGACGCGTGGCGTAGCTGTCATTGTAAAATTCGACGCCGTTCTTTTCGCCCTTGAATTCCATGCGGAAGGGGAGAGTCTCGTAGCTCTTGAGCGCTTCGAACGCATCGGCTACCTTAATACCCAAAGCCTTCACGGCGAGTGTTGCGGCGGCCATGTTTTCGAGCTGGTAGATGCCGCGCACCTTGCAATCGGCAAGTTCGAGCTTGTCGTTCCCGATTGTAAGTGTGGCGCCTTCAATCACGGCATCGCCGTCACCAGCGCTAGGACCGTCAGCGAGGCTTACGGCGTACTTTGTCTTGGCCGGGCTTTCTGCGGCAATCTTTGCCGTCGGTTCGGCGTCTTTCAGATAAACGCATGCGCCATCGCGCTTTTGCCAACGCACCAGATTCGCCTTTGCGTCGCGGTATTCTTCGACCGTCTTGTGCCAGTCTAGATGTTCCGTCGAAACGCGCAAAACGACGCCCACGTCCGGTGATACAGACAAAGTCATAAGCTGGAAACTCGAAAGTTCCAAGATGCTGATGCGTTCCGGAGTCTCGTCTTCGAGCAAGTCCAATGCCGGCACGCCAAAGTTTCCGCCGATGGCATTGGATTTACCGCACTTGTCCAAAATGTGGCTGATCATGCTCACGGTAGAGCCCTTGCCGAGCGTTCCCGTTACGCCGACCACTTTTGCAGAACGAGTTTGTTCCAAAAACAACTGAATCTGGCTCGTCATGAGACCGCCGTTCATCTGGAACTTGAACAATTCTTGGCTCATTGGATAAACGCCTGCCGAACGTACAACCGTTACGCAGTCCTTGAGTCCGTCCAAATAATTCTCGCCGCTGCTCACCTTGACGTTCACGCCAGCAGGAACTTCCGGCAAGTTCACCGGATTCTTGTCCATCACGACGATATCCTTGACGCCTTCGCGGAAAAGGTAACGTAACGTGCTCTGGCCTTCGACGCCAAAGCCTAAAATACCGACAGGTTCAACCAAATTATTTTGCATATAAAAACCTCGGGAATAATATAGCAATGAGCCGTGAGCTATGAGGTCGCTCCCTACGGGCGCTTTGAGCTGTGTGCCTTCAGCAGTGAGTGTATTAAGGCACCGAAGGTGCGATTATAAAACCTCATACCTCATAACCTGCGGCTACGCCGCAAAAAAATCCGCTCTCTTTCGAGAACGGACTTCTGAATGCGGTCGGACAGACTTGAACTGTCATGAGATTGCTCCCACTAGCACCTCAAGCTAGCGTGTCTACCAATTCCACCACGACCGCAGAGCTTAGTTTGCCGCAGCGTTTCCGTTGCGGTAAACTACAAACTCTTATTTCGCAGCTTTCTTCTTGGCTTTCTTTGCCTTCGGAGCTTCAGCCGGTGCTGCCGGAGCAGCTTCTGCAGCAGGAGCCGGAGCGGCTTCAACTGCGGCCGGAGCTTCAGTCTTCACTTCAGCCGGAGCGACTGCCGGGGCTGCTTCTGCCGGAGCGTTGAAAGTAGCCGGGAGAGCCGGAACTTCCGGAGCGGCCTGTTCTGCAGCGCTTTCGCGAGTAGCCTTCTGCATTGCAGTTTCTTCAACAGCCTGATCCTGCTTGGCGGTAATGAGGCCAAGAGCCATAACAACGATGAAGAATAACACAGCAACGACACGAGTCAACTTCTGGATGAAGGTCGCTGCGCCGGCGGTAGAAAATGCAGATTGCGAAGTCATGCCACCGAGACCTGCCAAACCGCCCATCTTATCGTTCTGGACGAGGACGAGGAGGGAGAGGAAAAAGCAGAGAAACACGTGGAGGACAATCAATACCCAAAAGAGAGTTGTCATTTGTGATGTTCCTTTCGTTAAAAATTACTTGGCTTCAGCAGCGTCGATGATTGCCTTGAAGGTGTCAGCCTTGAGGCCTGCACCACCAATGAGACCGCCGTCGATGTCCTTCTGAGCGAGGAGGCCCGGAGCGTTTGCGCCCTTCATGGAGCCACCGTACTGGATGCGCATGCCTTCAGCAACAGCTTCGCCGTAGATTTCCTTCACGACAGAACGTGCATAAGCCTGCGTGTCCTGAGCCTGTTCGTCCGTAGCGGTAACGCCGGTACCGATTGCCCAAACCGGTTCGTAAGCGAGAACGCACTTAGCAGCGTCTTCAGCAGAAACGTCCTTGAAAGCACCCTTGATCTGGAGGCCGAGGACTTCCTTCAAGATGCCGCCGTTGCGCTGGTCGAGAGTTTCGCCAATGCAGATGATCGGCTTGAGGCCAGCTTCGAGAGTCTTCTTGACCTTGAGGTTCACAGTTTCTTCCGTTTCGTGGAAGTACTGACGCTGTTCGGAGTGACCGATGATCACGTATTCAGCACCGATTTCCTTGACCATGTCAATGGAAACCTTACCCGTGTATGCGCCCTGGTCCTTCCAGTGAATGTCCTGGATAGCGAGCTTCACGTTCGTGCCCTTGACGACGTCTGCAACCTTAGCGGCAGCGAGGTAGGTCGGAGCGATGACCACTTCGGTCTTCTTCACGTCCTTGACGGCTTCAACGATATCCTTAGCGAGCTGAACGGATTCGCTAACGGTCTTGTTCATCTTCCAGTTACCAGCAATAATATACTGACGCATGATTTAACTCCTTGAGAGGTTTAAAATTTAACGCGCGTAAATGTAGAAAATCCTCTTCTAGCTGTCACCCCGGACACCGTTCCGGGGCCGCCTTTTTATAAAAAAATCCCCTCGGCGTTAAACCAAGGGGTGCAGTGCATTAGTTAGTTATGAGTAATCGTAGCGGGCTCATTGCTCGCTGCCTACTAGTGATCGTAGTTGCTCGAACGGCTAGAAGACGGCGGAGGAGATCCACCATAACGGTCGCCTTCAATCTTTTCGAGGACGAGCTCTGCTTCGTAGCCCTTCAAACGAGCCTGTTCCGGAGCCTTCCAGAAGAGACGCGTGATGAGCTTGCCTTCACGGGTGTAGTATTCCCAAACACGGCCGTCAGCGGTTTCGTGGTCGGGAGGTCCCCAAAGAAGGTTCACCATGTCGGTGGTCATGCCTTCTTCGATGTAGCCCTGTTTGAAGGTGTTCTGCAGGTGCTTGTCGATGCCCATGCTTTCTTTAGAAATAAAGTACTCGCGTTCGTATTCGTTCTGGCCGACACCGCGTTCAATCAACACCGGCGACGAATACTTGTTGTTTGTACATCCAAAGAGCATGAGTGCACCAAGAGATAGTATGCACAGATGTGGAAATTTCATTGGATCTCCTTGTATTTGATGACCACAAAATAAGAATTTATTGTGCGAGTAGCTAAATAATTTTTAGATTTTACACTGTAATGAACAAGATTAACGCTTTGTTTAAAATTATTTTACTTAATGTGGTGCTTTTGGGCTCCTTGTCCTTTGGTGCGATGAACTATGACCAGTCCAATTTGGTGGGTCTTCGCTACGGACCGAACCTTTCGTGGGGTGGCATGGTGAACACTCCGATTGTTTGGGGACAGTGGGTGCCGCAAGCGACTGCAGGGCTCCGCTATACTTGGCTTGAACCTTTGAGCCCCTTGAATTACGGTGAACCGCTGGCTATGGCTTCGTCTTACCTCAAGATGGATGCCGCCATCGAACTTTCTCCGTTTTACGGTGGCTTCAGGGCCGGGCTTGGGCTTCGTCCGCTCAAGATAAACCCGCAAATCGAGTTCAATTTTGTCTACGAAAGCTTTTTCTACTTCAAGTCTAACCTGGAAATGGTCAATGCCGATGTCAAGGGCGGTGGCCGTATTGCAGAAACCTGGAACTCCGAATACATCTTCGACAATGTATGGGAATCCGATGTGTCAGATTTCGACTACGCTCAGCTTTTTGACATGAGTGTTGATGTGAGCTATTGCTTCCCGCGTGGAAGCGTCATTGGCGTGGGCGCCCATTACGTCTTGTCCGATATCAGCACGGACTTCGTGGGGAAGAGCTACGACTACGAACGCAATATCCCGGTCTTTAGCCGTGACTATATCGTGGAACTCCAGAGCTACGGGCGTTTTCCGGTGACGAAATTAGTTTCGATCGTTTATGACGGGCTCTACATCAAGACGGGGCTTCTGCGCAGCCGCGGAAACGTTACGAAAGAATCCTTGAGCTACCGCATGGCGCTTTTGGGAACTCATTTCTCGTGGCAAGACGGTCTTCGCAATTTTATCGTCAAGGTGGGCAAGTGGGGGCGCGACAAAAAGCGTTTTTACAACGGCTCATTCGCCCAGCAGTTGCTCATTCAGCTTGAGTATAAGGGGTACTTTTCTTTCCCCTTCCACAGTAATTTTTCCAAGTAACTTGGGCACTGGCAACAGCACTTGCTGTTTCTTCTTTTTGAAGAGCGGGTCGACTGCGAGTGCCTGAGCCGGGAATGCCGAACGGATCCAGATAATGCCGCCGTAGTTGTCCCCGGCCACGTTCACGAGCGTGGGGAGAGTTTCGCCGGCGTATGAATTCCATTTAGAAATCGTGAAATTGCGGGACTTTTTAAAGGCTCCGTGCATCACGGCCTTTTCGTGATTTTCGAGAGAGTCTAGAACTAGGCTCCACCAGGTCATCGAGTTGGAAGTCGCAAGGACGCTTACGGACGGTTCTTGCTTTAAGGTGTCCGGGCACTTGAAATAGCCGTTGGCCAAAAGTTCCAGATCGTCGAGCTTCAGTGGGGTGTTTCCAATGCTTTCGCGGAGGTGGTGCAAGCCGAGCTGACGCTTGATTTTGGCTTTACCCAGTTCCATGTAACGGGAATGGCCTGAAGTTATGTAGGTAAAGTCGGGCTTGTCGTTGGGGTGTACAAAGAAGGTGTCTAGGGCTTCTTTGTGGTGTCGCCATTCTATCGATACGCTTGCGCGGTTCCGTTCTTCGTTGACAAACTTGCCTTCGATGTTTACGACCATAGACGTGCTTGTTAAATGCCGTGGGCAAATCTTATTTTTGCCGTTTTGAGCCATTAACGGAATGGCTGCAATGCAGATGGCGGTAATCGTCAGTTTGGCGCTTTTGATCATAGAAATGAATATAGATAAAGTGGTTACTCCCCGTTAACCGATTACGGTTAATAATACGTAAATTTAGTATAAAAGAAAACCCCGGCGCTTCCCAAATGGCTAAAAGGTGGCGTCAGGGTTTGTTTTTTTTCAGGAAGAAATTGTTTGCTGTGTCATCGTGGTTTGTCATCCCGGCTTTATGCCGGGATCACCTTACACGGTTCTTTTGGCAGAACACGGTTATGCGTCTTCTTGGATGCTTTCGCCTTCGTCGTCACCGCCGATATCGACAGAGTCGTTTTCACCCAGCTTGAAGAGTTCCACATCCTTCATGCTTTCGCGAATCTTCGTTTCGATCTCGTTACAGAGGTCGGCGTTGTCCTTCAAGAAGAGTCTGGTGTTTTCACGACCCTGGCCAATGCGTTCGTTGTTGTAGCTGAACCAGGAGCCGCTCTTCTGGATGATGTCCAGTTCGCAGGCGAGGTCGAGGATCGAGGCTTCGCGGGAAATGCCAACACCGTAGAGAATGTCGAATTCGCACTGCGTAAACGGAGCGGCGACCTTGTTCTTCACGATCTTCACGCGGGTGCGGTTACCGATTACTTCTTCGCCGTTCTTGATGGCGGCAATGCGGCGAATGTCGATACGCTGCGTGGCGTAGAACTTGAGGGCGTTACCGCCGGTCGTCGTTTCGGGGTTGCCGAACATCACGCCGATCTTCATACGGAGCTGGTTGATGAACAGCATGCAGGTGTTCGACTTCGAAAGGATGCCGGTAAGCTTGCGGAGGGCCTGGGACATGAGTCGAGCCTGGAGGCCCACGTGGTTGTCGCCCATTTCGCCGTTGATTTCGGCTTGCGGAACGAGGGCTGCCACAGAGTCCACGACGATGATGTCGATGGCGCCAGAACGTACGAGCGTTTCGGCAATGTCGAGAGCCTGTTCGCCGGTATCCGGCTGGGAGACGAGGAGAGATTCGATATCTACACCGAGCTTGCGGGCGTAGACAGCATCAAAAGCGTGTTCAGCGTCGATGAACGCGGCGACACCACCAAGCTTCTGGGCTTCGGCAATGGCATGGAGCGCAAGCGTCGTCTTACCGGAAGATTCCGGTCCGTAGATTTCGATAATGCGTCCGCGGGGGAACCCGCCTACGCCAAGCGCCATGTCCAGCTGAATGCAACCCGTCGGGATAACCGGGATATCTTCGACCGGCTGCTGTCCGAGAGCCATGATAGAACCTTTACCATAATTCTTTTCGATCTGGGCGATTGCCGCTTCTACTGCTTTTGCCTTTTCGCTGGAAAGGTTGCTTGTCGGTGTGTTTGTTTTCTTGGCCATTATAGACTCCGTATTGTTTTTGTTTTCTTTTTTAATATACTAATTAGTGAACCTTTGTGCAAGTGCTTTTTTGGTTATTTATCAAAAAAAGAAGCTTGCTCAATATCTTATACACGCTTTTTTCACGGATTTGTTCTCGATTTCCTGAAAAAATTTCACAAAATGCTTCATTTTGCAAACTATTGGCGACACTCATCCATACCGTACCGACAGGTTTTCCCGGTTCTGCACCGGTGGGGCCTGCGATTCCCGATGTGGCGACTGCCCATTCGCAGTTGAACATTTTGCGGGCGCCTTCGGCCATGGCTTTCACGGTCTGTTCGCTCACGGCGCCGTATTTTTCAAGAATATCTTCGCTCACACCCAGCAAGTTGTGCTTGACTTCGTTCTGGTAAGCTACGATTCCTCCCATGAGAATCGCCGAAGAGCCTGCTTCGTTGACGATGCTCGATGCGATAAGCCCGCCCGTGCAGGATTCCGCCGTTGCCATCATTTCGCTACGTTTGATCAGTTCTTCCTTGATTTTCAAGGCAAGTTCGTGAATGTCGAGTTTGATATTGATTGTTTCGTTCATCATTACGCCTATAAGTTAAAAACATAAAATGTCAAAAAAAGACATTTTTATAAAAATCTGAATTTTTTTTGCGTGAACAAGTTTCCGCGCTGTATAACCTTGCTTGTCATTCCCGGCTCCGACCGGGAATCTTTATCTTGTGTCGCAAAATTAAATAACTTTTAAATTCCGGGCGCAATACATCTAAACTCTTTTTCTATATTCGCGCAAAATGATGAAAAAATCCTTCATAACGGCTCTTTTGGTGCTATGCGCGGCTCTTTTTGCACAGTCGCCTGCGCCAACTGCGGTTGCCGATTCGGTCAAGGGGGCTATCTCGAGCGAAGAGCCCTCGTCCGATGTCGATGACGACGCTGCTGAAGATACCGCTCAGGATGCGCCCGACGAAGAAGAATTCAAAGTTGTCGGAACCCCGCTATTGAAGGGAAAAACGGGCATTGTGGCAATCGATACGCTCCCCGTGAATGAATGGGACATCCCGACGACGCACAATTCTCTTTTGCATGCGATGCTCTTTAGCTTGCTTCCTGGTGGTGGCCAGTATTACACGGAACACTACGTCCGTGGTGGATTCTTGACGGGAATCGAAGGCTTGCTGATTTACGATGTGTTCTTCAACCGCTCCTTCCAGCGCGATAGGCTTTTAGATCGTGCGCGCCCCTTCCAGGATTCCGTCCTGTATTTTACCCGCAAGATTTTGTCGAATTCGCATCATGACAGTATTGCGACCTTTCATGCTAAACGCTTGGAGTTCTTGGAACGCGTCCGTGCGCAGAGCGACAAGAAGATGGAACAAGAAGATGTGCGCAAGGCCGAAGTCGCATGGCTGATCGGGGTCCACCTTTACGGCATGTTCGATACGTTTGGAATCTGGTACAACAATAACTACAGGAGTACCGAGTACCGCGATATGAAAAAGGCTGTGCTCTGGGCGCTGTTGCCGGGTGGCGGTCAAATCTTCAACCGTGATTTTGGCAAGGCAGGGCTTGTGTACATGGGCATTCTTGGTGCAGCGGCGAGTGTAGCGACTTCGCAGAACATGGTCAACTATTACTTGGACCGTAAGCACTTGATTGAAAAAGAAAGCCCGTCATCCGAAGAATACGAGCGTGTTTCGGAACGTGTGACGTACTATCGAAAGAACCGTAACACGTACATTTGGGGCGGTGTCCTGATTTATTTATACTCTATCGCCGATGCGGCCGTCGATGCCCTTCTGAGCGATTTCGACAGCCCGCTTCATCTGGCGCTACTTCCGGGTTTGGGCGGTGGTGCCCAGGCCGTCGCCACCTTCGATTTTTAGCGTTGAATTGCTATGCCTTTTCCATCTTCAGCGATGGCATAGGGATTCCGTCGTGAATCTTCGTGAACGTCCCTTGGTAGATTCCGTCCTTGTTACGAGTAAATTCAAAACGGGTGACCATGGCGTAGCTGAACATCCCTTCGACGAAAATGTCCTCGGGAAGCCCGCAACGGGCATGCTGCATCGAAGCGATGACTCCGGCATGCGTAATGCAAAGGTATTCGCCGTCGTCTGGGAGTTTATCCAAAAAGCTGCCGACTCGTTTGTCTACATCGTGGAAGCTTTCTCCGCCTGGAAACTGGTATCCGCGGAGGTTGCTTGTCCAAGCGTGCATCTCGGAACGCGGAACTGCCGTCAGTTTTTGGCCTTCCCACGAGCCGAAGTTGAGCTCGATGATGGATTCATCCTTCTCGATGGCAAGGCCTGTTGCTACGGACGCCTTGTCGGCAAGTCTTAAACAACGTAACAAAGGGCTCGTGAATAACCTTGTCGGTTTAGCATTTGTCCCGAGCAGGGCCTTGATGGCGCCGTCTGATTCTTCTTCGAACGTAGGGGAGACGTCAAAGTCCAGTCTTCCGTAACAAACATCTTTAGGATTGTAAGGTTTTGTATGTCGTATCGTCCAAAGAATCATGATGAGTAGTCAGTTTTTTTGCTCGTGGCTCACGGCTCATGGCTCATTACTAAAAAACGCCCCATTGGGGCGATTGTAAAAAATCCTAGGCTACCTGAGCACATAAAGATCCGCAAGTCCGTTGCTGCTTTCGCCCTGGCGAGTTGCCCGCAAATAATCATTGCACAGGGCCTAGGACCCCGAAATATAGAATGAAAATTTTGTTTTTTCAAGGGACATTTTGTTCATAATTTGTGTGATATTATACACGCCCTTGAACTTTGTATCTCGGATAGTGGTCAAAAAGGCGTCTTTTTTCGTATTTTCTTCGTAACGAATGTTTTACCGTAAAAAAAAATAAACTATATTCTTAGTAGGTGTTTAGGATCATAGATGGACTGAATTTTTTTGTTCGGGGTCAGTTATGGAAAAAGGAAATGTTTTTTTGAGAACTGTATTGAGTACAGTTGTGACCGCACTAGGTGTTGCGGTCCCCGCTTCGGCTGCAGATGAACCGGAGGTGGAACGTGTTGTCATCACGTTGGATCCGTTGCAGTTCACTGGAGTCAGTGACGAGGAACAGGGACAAAAGCTCTGGAACGAGCTGATGAAGTATAAGCTCTGGGGTACGGAGTCATTTTCTACAAAGGAAGATTTTAAAGTCGAAGAACCGAGCGGCTACTCTGGAACTGCGAATGGCAGTGTCTGGTTTAAGGAGCATACCCATGCGCTTGGTGGCCCGATCATTTCTGCGCAAGATTTGGATTTTAGAGCCGGCAATACGCAAAACGATAAGTTTATTAAAGGTCCTGTTTACGCAAACAATCTGTATCTCCCAGATAACTGGAATAACGGACGAGACCAGTCGTATGAGGGCACCTATTGCTTTGAGGGCGATATTATTTTCAATAATCCCAGTTTAGCTGAAAAACATGATGACTTTGTTGGTGTCGTAAGCCAGTATGTTGAAGTTATTCATAATAATAAAGGCAAAATTTACGCAAATTGGGACCAAAATCCGGAATTTACAGATGAAGATAAAGTAAAAATAAATCTTGATGGCCATTTTGATGAATGCCCCACTGATGTTCCTAGACCAGAAAAAAGCCTTACGGTGCCGGTTCTCAATGATGAAGGTAAGAGTTGGGAGGCTGCGATAGAACTTACTTCGGGTGGTACGGAAGTTGAATTTGTTCAGGTTCCTCCTGTAAGTAAAGAGGATTTCTTAAATGGAAAATTATGGTACGATAAATATGTACAGAAAATTTATCTACAAAACCATGGAAAGACCATTTACATTGTGATGCCTTCGGCAAAACAGAACTGCTATGAATCTCGTGGTAGAACGGATGAAGGCGACTGCCATAAGAAAGCGGGCCGTTTAACTCGCGTGTTTTCGAAGGAAGGAATCGAAATTAAGGGCTCGGCTAGTGATGCTAGAATTTTGGTCGCTTACGTAAATGATGATGTCGAATGGCAAGACGGCGCTTGGAAATATAAAGATGGGGACAACTACAAGAATATTACGGAAGAAAACTTGAAAGTTGTTCCTGATGACGAATATGCCGGAAATCTTTTGTTCTATACGCCTGTTGATATTGAATGGCCCCAGATGGAAACTGGTGGCGTGACGGACTTGCAGGGAACGTATATGACCGCGGGTGATTTTACCATCCAAGACCACATGAATATTGCGGGACAGCTTATTGCCGGTAAGAATCTTACGTTCGGTGCGAATTTTAATGGTAAATTCCATTATGTTCCCTTTAACTCCCCAGAAATCAAGACGGACATATTTATCAAGGATACTTTCATAGAGAAAGACAACTATTGGTATAGTATGGATTTCTATTTGACGGATGTGGCATATACTGAAGTTTCCTTTGATTATTGCTTTGAATTCTTTGGTTATTTGCCTGATGCCGATACAAAGTACGCTGATTACAAACGAAATGAAAAGGGTACTTTTGCCACGATAGAAGATTTGGGCGAAAATCCGACTGATGAAAATAGCGTGAACTTCATGCCTTTCTGCCACGATAACAAGTCTAAGCATATTGTCATCAAGAAGGGTGAACGTAAACCGACTATTCCATATTACTCAGCTCATATTAGCATTGTGGAAGATGGTGTGCTTGAAGGCGAAGAATATATGCTGTTCAAGATCATGAACTTGAACGGTGCCGTTATTTCTGGAAATAAGTTCGACGGTGGCCTTTTGATCAAGTTGCGCGATTCCGACAATAAACCGCCCAAGTTTGTGGATCCGGCAAAGACAAAGCTTGCTGTTCCTGAAAATGCGGTACGTGCTAAGGCCGGTACCATCACTGCTAAGGACGAAGAAGACGATGCCTACAAGTTCGCCATTACTGGCGGTACCGCTATGGATCTGTTCGAAATCGATGAGAATACCGGTGTAGTAAAGATGAAGTCCGGCACGGAACCGTTCAATTATGAAGCTTGGAAAGAAGATGGTACAAAGTACACTCTTGAAATTGAACTCTGCGATGTCAGGGCGTCTTCCTTCAGTGCTTTGCTTTGCACGGAAGGCGAGTTCACGGTCTCTATTACGGATGTCAACGAAGCTCCGTACTTCGATTACGAAGGTATAGCCAATCCGGAAATCAAGATTGCTGAAAATCTTCGCAATTCTTGCGAAGGTGTTGCCGTTAGCAAGTGCGAAGAAAAAGTCAAGTATAAGGATCTTGATACGTTAAGTACTGATGTTTCGTTCATGGTTACAAAGGACGAAGTTATCGCCATTGGCGGAGATACGGATGTCTTTGATGTGTTGCCTAACGGTGTCATTGTTGTGAACAAAGACTACAATCTTGACTACGAAACCAAGAATACCTATACGCTTAAGCTGCGAGTTCGTGACGCCAATAAGAAAGACGGATCCTTGATGTATCCGGATCTTTATGATGAAATGACCATTACCATCAAGGTGACGGATGTTGATGACGGTCCTGTATTTGACCTCGCAACTTATAACGGCAATGTCGATGAAAACTCTATCGAAGGAACCGAAGTCAACATGGATTCTCCGATTTTTGCATCGACAACGCAGAAGGGCGCTACCATTACCTATAGCTTGATTGACGAAACGAATACGTTTGTGATTGACCCGAGCACGGGTGTCATCACGGTTGCTAAAGATGCCGTGATCGACTTCGAAACGAAGGATGCCTACGAAATGACGGTCGTTGCTTCTGATGAGGACAAGACTAAGACGAATCAGACTGTACAGACCGCTACGGCAAAAGTAATCATCAAGGTGAACGACTTGAATGAAAATCCGATCTTTGTCGAACCGGCCGAGACCATTACGTTCCCGGAAGACACGAAGAAGGGTTCCGATATCGCTACGCTCACGTTCGATGACCTTGACGCTGCGACCAAGTTCCGCGACAACAGATTCGAATGCCTTGAATGCGATGATTTGGGCTTCTATCTCGATCCGAAGACGGGTACGCTTTCGACCACCCGCTTGTTCGACTACGAAAATGATGCCAAGACTTACGATTTGACCATTGTCATTTCCGATGCTTCCAAGAAGGATCTCATGGCAACGGGAACTGTTACGGTGAAACTCACGAACGTGAACGAACCTCCGTATTTGACCAATATCGAGTTCCATGTTCCCGAAAACGAACCGATCGGTACGGCTCTCAAGGACAATCTTGAAGCCATCGACATCGACGGCCCGGATATCGTGTTCACCTTCCATGTACTTGACGGCACTAAGGAAGTGAGCTCGACGAAGGAATTCAAGGTTGACTCGAAGACGGGTGCCATTACGGTGGCTACCGCCTTGGATTACGAAAAGACGGACTCCTATTCTATCAGGATTCGTGTCAGGGACGAACATGACGGATTCTCCGATACGACTGTCACCATCATTGTGGATGACGTGAACGAAGCTCCGTCCGTTACCGTCGATACGATTTACGTGAGCGAAACGCAGGAAGTGAACAAGCCGTTCAGCACGGTCAAGACCGACAAGGACGACCCGGATGTCAAGAATGCTGATTTCCGCAATAACGTTTACGAAAACATCGACGACAACAAGTTCTTCAGGGTTGATCCCAATGGAGACGTGGTCTTGCTGCAACCTGTCGACTACGAATCGGATTCGATCTACACGATCACGGTTCGCGTGAGCGACAAGGATGATAGCGAACTGACGTCGACCAAGAAGGTGTTTGTCAAGGTGAAGGACGTCTATGAACAGTCTGTCGTCGAAATCACCCGCGTGGAAACGCCGGATTCAATCTACCTCTATCCGGACTCGGTTTGGGTGAATGTTCCGGTTGTGAACGTCGAATGGAAGCAGGATGAAAAGACCAAGACTAGCTCGGATTCGCTCAAGCTTGGCTGCAACAAGGTCATCAAGAAGTATAAGGATCCGTCTAAGAACGCTGCCGGTGCCGATACCGTTATCGTCTGCTACAGCACGGCTACTCCGCTTGTGACGGTTACCGCCAATGGCGAAGATGTCGAAGCTGACAACATCTATACGGTTGTTGAAAAGGCGACCAAGAACGATTCCGCTATCTATGTGAACGACACCAAGAACGACATCAAGGTGACCGTCAAGGATACGGCGGCCAATGTGTCCAAGTCGTTCACGGTCAAGCTGGATCTGGATACGGTTTCTGTGCCGTCTAAGGAATTCAAGAACGTCACGAAGATTGCTGATTCTAAGGTCTCTAAATCGAAGACCCCGGCATCTGGAATTTCTTCGACTCCTGAAAATGGCGACTACACGAAGAATACTTACACCGAAACCGTCAATGGCGTCGATGTGACTGTCACTTACTACACCGACAAGAAGGGTAAGGATGTCAAGCGCTCTGTCATTACGTCTTCGGGCGATACGAAGAATATTGCTGTGATCGAAGTCTCGTACACGACCACGATCAATGGCAAGGACGTGACCATCTCTTACTTCGCCGATGCCGAAACCGGTGAACGCGTGACGCTCAATACGGGCTTGTATGACAGCGAATCCGTTCTCTCTGCCGATGGCGATGACGTGACGGGCGCCTACAAGGTCTCGTACCAGTACGTCGACAAGAACGGCAACACCGTCGATGTCTCTTACTACCTGGATGAAAAGGGCAAGGTCGCCAAGAACAAGGAAGGCAACATCGGTTACAACGTCGGTTACACCTACGTGAACAAGTACAGCAACTCTTCTCGCAAGGAAGTGTTCATTGTGCTCGACCAGAAGGGACCTGTCGTAAAGATCGAATCTCCGTCCGAAGACGATGTGCTGACCTCTACCTTTACGGTGGTCAAGTGGACCGTCAACGGCGTCGAACAGGATACGCTTAAAGTGCAGGGCCTTGAAAACGGCGTGAATACGATTGTCCGCGTGTTCCGCGACAAGGCCGGTAACGAATCCCGTGATTCCGTCCACGTGATGGTCAAGAACGTAAAGAACATCAACATCGATGTCGAAAAGCCGGTGACCAAGGTGGATCGCGATTCTGTCGAAAAGTACTACAAGGAAAACAAGCCTGCCAAGAACCAGACTTACTCTGTGACATTCCTCAATCACAAGAAGGATACCGAAACGGAAGTCCTCGTTGGAATCAAGGATAATGCCAAGGAAGGCTCTGGCGAAGAACCGTACTCCGGATTCGAAGGCGGACACCTTGGACCGACATTGGCAGTCGATGCCCGTGTGCCTGTCGTGAATGCCGTCGGTGGACTGGCAACGCTGGATGACATCATGAGTTCCGGTGGCATGATCGCTCTGGAAGGCGTGGATGCCGCTAATGGTACGAAGATTCCGGTTAACGAATACGTCGAAAAGTACTGCACGGACGAATTCAAGAAATCCATGACTTCGGACTACAGCCACATGAACCTCTACTGGACGACCGTCAAGGTGAAGGTGTGGGTGTTCACGAATACGGGTTCGTTCATCGACTACTATAGCTTTGAGTATAATCTCGATGATCCGGATTACGTAAGCGAAGCTGGCCTCTTGAAGTTCTTCTTCGAACTCAAGCCGGATGCAAACGGCAACGTGAGGACGAAGGATGGACGCCTTTATGGTACGGGCGCCTACCTCTTCAAGACCGAAGTCAAGATGTCTTCGAAGCTGCGCTGCACGCTTCCGCCGATTAGCGATGAACGTGCCGACCTCAAGAAGAACGCCGTCATCAAGACGAGCGACGACCTCCTGAAGTCGTTCGGTTATCGTCGTCCTGTTGATAAATAAAGCGTTAACTGTTGATAAATTGAACTAAATGGCACCCCGGACTTCGTTCCGGGGGCCTTTTTTGTGTAAAACACCTTTTTTATAGTTCAAAGTTCGTCGTATACAATACACTTGTTACTGAATAGCGTCAAAATGATACTCTTTTCTTACAATATTTCCAAAAATTAATGTTGCTTTCGTTAGGGTCATTACTATATTTCTTTGTAAGTGTTCGGGGTGTTTTTTGGATAAACTGTGACAGGTCGTCAGAGGGATGATTTGTCGTGGAAAAAGGAGCGTCAAAAAATTATGCGTTTTAGCAAGTTGAGCTTGAGAGCAGCAGCCTTGGTCTTGATGGGCGTTGTTTCGTCGATGGCTGCCCAAAGCAGCATTTCTCCGATGACCTTCGGGGCGACATCCGCCGAAGATGAAACAAACCAGTGGAATTATCTCCGTGCCTTCAAGCTTTGGGGGTCTAATGGTATTGATTTTGGTAACAGACCTGAATTTTTTGATACGGAACATTTTTGCCGTGAAAATTGTGAAAAACAGCTGTATGATTATACGGGAGTAAAACTCTCCGATTTGGGGGCTGTTGGTACCGCTAAAGGCGACTTGACCTCTAAAGGTGTTGATAACAGTGGTTACGTCAGTGGATGGATTGACGGTCCGGTTATTGTGGGTGGCTCCATTTCTACTCACAATGAGATGACGCTTTTGACGGGCCCGGTTCGTACATCTTCTGGAAATATTTCATGTGGGAATAACGCCGCCACGACGTGTGTTGGTTCCGATAATAAAGGCGCCTGCTCTTATGACAAAGTCCCTGAAATCCGTAGCGGGTTGACGGTTCCGACATTGTCGGGCGCTACATTGTCGGGAACTTTAAATGTTAGTGGTAGAAAGATAATCGAATGTTCTGGCACGGGCGTGTGCGATTTCTACTACGAAACGATCAAGTTTTCAAATGACAGCCGACTTGTAGTATCTATCCCTGAAGAGGGGGCTGCTGTTCGAATCTTTACGAAAAATCTTGATTTAAGCGGAACTCATCCGCAAATTGTTGTTCGTAGTTATGTAACGGATGAAAACGGCCAGCGTGTATTGAGAGACCTTGAGCAATCGGAATATCAAGGTAATTTGTTGATTTATGTGGCTAATGATATTCTTTTCGATGATACCGACAATATGCCTGTGATGGGTACAATTGTCAGTAAGGGCACTATTACGTTGAAAAAAAACATGGTTTTTGCAGGTCAGTTGATTGCTGATAAACTTTTAATCGGTAATGAAATTAAAGCTAAAAATTTTGTTTTTAAGCCTTTTATTGATCCGCCGAAGCTTACTTTGAGTGCGACGACTGCAACTATTGAAGAAAATAATAAATGGATTGAAATCGGGATCGGTTTGGATAAATCTGGTGACGAAGACGTTACTTTTGATTACTGCTTTAAATTCAACAAGACTCCGAAAAAAGGAAGCTTTGCTGAACAAGCTGATGTTGGTTCCAAGGATACGGACCATAATTTCCCGGTTTGCAATGACGCTAATACGTCTTTTGTTACGGCGACAATTCCGAAAAATAAAAAAGTGGCTCAAAATGATGCCAATAGGGTCTTTATAAAGGCCTTGATTGATGGCATTGTAGAAACTCCAACTGATGGACAACCTGGTGAAAAGCTTTGGTTGAAGGTCTTCAATATCAATGGTGCTGAAGTTTCTCATGATAACTATGATGCTTCGCAAGGCGGCTTTAACATCTATATCAAGGATGTTGATGTGCTCCCGAGTGTTACTAAGGATCTTGTTATCGATGTGAACGAAGATACTCCGCACACGTTTACCACGACTGAATTCAACTATAAGCATTCTACAAGTTTTGCTGCTGTCATATTTACAGTTTTGCCAGTAAACGGAACTTTGCGTTTAGGTAATAAAGATGTTCAAAAGGGACAAAAAGTTACCGTTGATCAATTTAGCTCGCTGACTTATCTAGCTAACGGAAATTACTTTGGTGATGATGGGTTCAAATATCAGGTTGTTGGCTCCGGATCGGGCGACAACACCTCTATTGTATATGATGCTAAAATTAATGTCATTCCGGTCAATGACAAACCGTTCATTGATGACAACAAAGTGGTGTTCAGTGTGAGCGAACATCCGGATAAGGATGCCGTGCTTGGAACCATTACGCCGAACGATGTATACAATGAAAAGTCTGTAGATAAGTACACATTTGCACTGGTTTCTAGCTCCAGTAATGATTTCTCGACCTATTTTGAACTTTCTTCTACGGGTACAGTAAAGGTTAAGGGTAAAGTGGACCTTAAGAAGAGTTCCTATACAATCAAGGCCACCGTTACAGACAATGCCGCTACTGAAAAGAGCAAAATAAATGGCCCGCTCACTTCGGAGCAGTTTACAATTCTCATTAATGTCAACAACGAAAATGATCCTCCGGTTATTGCTAACCAAGCATTTGAACTTCCGGAGAAAGATCCTAATGGCAAAAATTGGACCAGTAGCAAAAAAGTGGGTGATGTTGAGGCTTCGGACCCGGATGGAGATGCTTTAACATATTCCATTGTGACTTCCGGTATTCCGTTTGAGTTTAAGTCTGGCACAAACTCGCTGTACGTCAAGGATGGAAGTGCCTTAGATTTTGAAACAAAACCTGTTTGGAAGTTTGATGTCAAGGTGACCGAATCAAAGACTTCTGATAAGTTGTATGCAACTGCTACAATTACAGTCACTCTTACGGATGTAAATGAGCCGCCTGTCGTTGTTGAATCGAGCGAATACAGCATCGATGAAAATTCACCAAAGGGCACTTCTGCTATTGGCGTGCTTACCATCAAGGATGATGATAATGTTTCTGGCTCGTACGAAAATCTGGATTATTCTTTGGATGGTGCTTTGACGGGTGCAGCTGATGTTGTGACTGCAAAGAAGAATTTGAACGATATTTTTGAACTCAGGGAAGTTAAGAATTCTAAAGGCGTAAGAACGGTCGAGATTAAGGTAAAGAATGCTGCTTTGCTGGATTATGAAAAGCTTTATCACAGTGGCCGTAGAGGTGCAATCTATCCGGTGACCATTAAGATTACGGATACTAAATCTCATTCGGTTTCGTTTGATTCAAAGATTACTATCAATGATGTCAATGAAGAGCCCTCGGCAGAAGATGGTGTGTTTGTGTTGAACGAACATACTCCGGGTGGAAGCCAGGTTTGCGTTGCTTATGGCAGTGATGATAATTGCACAACTCCGGCTAAGATTGAAGCTTCTGATCCGGATATCTATAATGTGGCTAAGTACGGAACTCTGACTTATGCTATTTCCGCTAACAATGATGAGTCTCAGAGTAAGGATGCTAAGAAATTCGTTGTCAAGGAAGATGGGCGTCTTTTCACAGCCTCTTCCGCTGAATTTGAATATGATGTTATTGACGGAAAGACTCCGCAACGCAAGTATCAGTTCTATGTCACTGTTTCGGATGGAAAGTTCCCCAAAGATGTTCTCGTGACAATCAATATTTTGAATATCACGGAACCTGTTCCAAAGACCTATGTTGAAGGTACTGTTTACCTCCGTGAAGATGCTGGTAAGAATGCCCCGGTAGATGCATTCAGGAAGGAAGATTTACCAGTTGCGGATCAGCCCAAGTTTGATGCGCTTGGTGAGAATATCGTGTATAGCCTTAAGGAAGTTTCTGATCCTCTTGTAGATGAATTGTTTAAAATCGATGCAGAAGCAGGTACTATAAAGGTTAAGGATGCCAGCCTTCTCGATTTTGAAACGCTCATTATAAATGAATTTGATGTCTCCATCCTTGCTACGGGAGATGGTGGCGCCACTGTTGAAATTACGAAGCACATTGCGGTTACCGATGCAAATGAAGCTCCGGTTATAAAGGAGTCTGGTCCGTTTAGTGTTAATGAAAGTGTGGGTGCCGGAGCTTTGGTGGGTACCATTGTCGCTTCCGATCCAGATAACTTCTATGGTGTTGGCAAGCATCCGCAGGGCTTTGATAAACTGCATTATCTTGTTGATAAGGTCATTCCTGTTGACGGTAGCAGCTATTTCCCGTTTGAATTGGATGAATATACGGGCGAAATTACGTTGAAGGCGGGCGAAAAACTCCATTATATTCAACAGCAGACTTTCAAGTTTGTTGTGAGGGTTAAGGATAGCTCCATGGATCCGGATAATCCGCCTCAGTCTGTGACCGCAGAAGTGACGATTACCGTAAATGATGTGAACGAACCTCCTGAGTTCAGAGTCTTGACTGAACCCTATGAAGTTGAGGAAAATTGGAAAGTTGGTACTGAATTTGGCAGTGCAATCGTTGTCTACGATGAAGATGCTAAAGACAAAGACAAGCTTACCATTAGTATAACGGATAAGGATGCTTGCACTACTGGTAAGTGCGCTAGCGATCTTTTCGAAGTTCGTCAAGTTGGAAAGACTACCGATTACGAATCGTCGTTTAAGGTTTACGTCAAGAAAGGTTTGGATTACGAAGCCCTTTATAAGGAGTTGGCAAAGGATGCCATCTTTAATGTGACTTTGACGATTGAGGACCAAGACGGTAATACGACGAGTGAAGATACCAAGATTCGTGTGACCGACGTAAACGAAGCTCCTTACTTTACCGATCCTGACAAAAAATATGCATTTGAGGTTGAAGAAAATACAAAGACGGAAACTTCGTTGGGTATTGCCGAGGCGATAGATCCGGATACGTATAATACTGTGTATAGTACGGTTACGTTCTCGATTAAGGAAAGTTCTTCGACTGAAGATGCTTCGCAGTTTGGTATTGATAAGACTACGGGTGAAATCTATGTTATTAACAACGCCAATCTGAACTACGAAGAAAAGTCGAAATACACCTTTACCGTTATCGTCAAGGATGCTAAGGGCCTTTACGATGAAGCTAAAGTGACTGTTACGGTTAAGGATGTTGATGAAGGGCCGAAGTTCGACAATGTCGAAACTAAGCTTTATGTCGATGAAAATACACCGAAGGGAACTCCGGTAACTCTCGAAGACGGAACTGAAGTTGCCATTACGGCGGTCGATGATGATTGTAGTGCTTCTCATGAATGCGATAAGCCGGAATATTCTCTTGCAGCTGCCGATGGCGCTCCGGATGATTACAAGGCCTTTAGCATTGATGCAGATGGTTTTATTACCGTGGCCGCAGATAATGTCTTGAATTACGAAAAACAGAAAAAGTATGTGGTCCGTGTTGTTGCTACGGATGGAAAGGTTTCGACCCTTAAGGACGAGGTGGATATCACCATCTACGTTAGAGACGTAAATGATGCTCCTGTATTCGATAAAGACGAATATAAGTTTGATGTTGATGAAAACAGGTCGGCTGATGAAGTTGTTGGTGTCGTGTTTGCCGAAGATGAAGATGTCTGGAGCGAACTGACCTTCGAATTCGCTGATACCAAGTATAAGGATAAGTTCAAAATTAATCCGTCTACGGGTAGAATTACAACTTTAACCACCCTGAATTTTGAAGATCAAGAAATTTATGAACTTTCGGTGATTGTAACGGATAATGGTTCTTCTAAGGGCTTTACAGACCTTAGTGCTACGACAACGGTGACTATCAGGGTCAATAATAAGCCTGATGATCCGATTCTTGTGGACGACAAGAAGAATTATGAAGTTGCTGAAAATACCGCGGAACATCCGATGAAGGATGGCACGATTGCCTGTTATGAAGTCAGCGATGAAGATGAAGGCCAGGAGGAGACTCTTGCTGGTTATGTCATTGATGTTGGCGGTACCGATGCAGACCGTTTGTTTGATGCCGATGTCAAGAAGGATGGTACGAAGTATAAGCTTTGCCTCTCTGTGAAGAATCCTTCGAAATTCGACTATGAAACCTTGACTCACGAACATAAAATCAAGGTGGGTGTGATTGACGCTCAAGAACACTTTGCTGAAGTTGCCAAAACCATCAAGATTGTTGACGTGAACGAAATGCCGATTATTTCTGGTAATGCTTCGTACGCATTGTTGGAAAATAAGAAAACGGATTATGTTGTCGGTAAGCTTTATTCTGACGATATTGATACGTCCGAGGAATTTACTCAGAACGTGTTTACCGCTATCGGTGGCGATACGGAACTGTTTACGATCACTGAAGATGGTAAGATTAAGCCCCTGCGCATCTTTGACTATGAAACGGAACCCCGTCGTACGTTCGAATTGGATGTTCAGCTTGCCGATAAGGATTCCAAGAACTATGCCGATTTGAAAACAACGAAGCATATTACGATTACGCTTAAGGACGGTCAGGAAGTTCCGAGAATTATTAGCGAAAAGTTCGAAGTTGAAGAAAATTCTGAAGAAGGAACCGTTATTGGCCAGATTGAAGCTGTCGATGAAGACGGTGACGATATGATCTTTGAACTTGTCGAAGGCTCGTATGTCGATGTCTCCGAGGATGGAAAGATTACGGTCCGTAAGGGTGCCTATATTGATTACGAAAAGATGACGGAATTCACGATCACGGTCCGCGTGAGGGATATTACAGGCCTTTCTTCGGAAAAGGATATCCTTATCAAGGTCATTGACGTGAACGAAGCTCCGACCATCAAGGATCAGAAGTTCGAAATTCCTGAAGATACGCCGCCGGGAACAAAGTCTGGCCCGATTGTAGCTACGGATCCGGATAAGACGAAGGAAAACAACGTCCTTGAATTCTATCCGGTCGAAGAATCTAGCGTCTTTGAAATCAAGAAGAACGGTGAAATTGTTCTGAAGGATAATCTGGATTACGAAACGCAGAAGTCCTACACGATCGATGTCCGTGTCGTTGACCCGAAGGGTCTCTCCGACGTCGCAACGATTACGATCAATGTGGGTAACGTTGTCGAAAAGTCTACCGTTGAGATTACTCGTGCCGAAGTTCGCGATTCTGTTTACGTCAAGCCGGATACGCTCTATGTGAACGTTGGCGAAATCCTCGTGGAATGGAAGCAGGATGGCAAGACCAAGACCAGCCTCGATTCCTTGAAGGAAGGCAAGAACATTATCATCAAGAAGTATAAGGATCCGAGCAAGGATATTGAAGGTGCCGATACTTTGGTGGTCTTCTACAGCACTGCAGCTCCGGTAATCGAAGTGGATGCGACCAAGACGGTTGTTTCGGCTGACAACATCTATACGGTTGTCGAAGTGGTCGACAAGAAGGACTCTTCCATTTACGTGAACCAGAAGACTAAGGAAGTGACGGTCATCGTCAAGGATACTACGGTTTCCAAGAAGTCCGAATCTGTTGATGTCACTGTGGTTCTTGATACGATTGCAGTCTCCAATAAGAACATCAAGACTCTTATTGACGTGACGAAGTCCAAGCCTTCGCTGGACAAGAATGCGGAAGGTGTTTCCGAAACTCCGGTTAACGGCAATAGGATTAAGGTTTCTTACGCTGAAAAGGTGAACGGAACGAACGTCACTATTTCTTACAATGTCGATGAAAAGGGTGAAATCATCAAGGTCCCGGTCTTTGACGAAAAGGGTGAAAAGACCATGACCGAAGTAATTGAGGTTTCTACCGTGGTTTCTGTTGGCGGTAAGGATGTGGTCATTTCTTACAAGGCTGATGCCGAAACGGGCACCATCTTGTACGGTGACTCCGAAGGTAACTTGATGGTCGATATCCCGAGCAGCTCTAGCTCCAAGAATCCGACTTCTGCTTCGAGCAAGGATCCCGACGAAGCGGACCTCAAGACGGGTGTTGGCGCATTCACGGTGACCTACGATATCGAAGGTGTCAAGGGGAACAAGGCTACGGTCTCTTACGTCGTCGACGAAAAGGGCAAGGTCGTGGCTAACGAAGAAGGCGACAAGGGCTTCCTCGTGACCTATACCTACAAGAACAAGTATGGCAACTCTGCCGACAAGTCCGTATTCATGGTGTTCGACAAGTTGGCTCCGATTGTTAAGATCAACTCGCCGACCGAAGGCCAGGTGCTCTATGCAAACTTCGTTGATGTGGACTGGTGCATCGCTATCGATGGTGACGAAGATAACTGCGTCAAGCAGGATACTTTGAACTTCCAGAGCCTTGAAAAGGGTGTGAATACCATCAAGCGTATTTACCGTGACAAGGCCGGTAACGAAACTGTCGCCGAAGTAAACGTCATGATGAAGAAGGCCAAGGACGTCAACATTGACCTCGAAAAGCCGATGGTTATCGTCTCGAAGGATTCTGTCGACAAGTACTATGCTCTGAACCCGCCTGAAAAGGACCAGGCATACTCTGTAAGTATCTATAATCCGACGACTCAGAAGGAATCCGAAGTGATTGTCGGTAATAGCGAAAAGGCCAAGAAGGGCTCGGGCGAAGAACCGTATCCGGGTTACGATGGCCATATCGGTCCGACGCTCAAGATCGACTTGAAGCTTCCGATTGTTAGCGCTGTTGGTGGTCTCGCTACTTTGGATGATATCATCATCAACGGTCACGAAGTTGCCTTGGAAGGTGTCGATGCCGAAAACAGTGATAAGATGGAAGTCGCTGACTATGTCGAAAAGTACTGCTCCGACGAATTCAAGGAAAACTTGGGCAAGGATTTCAGCAAGGCTACGCTGTACTCCTCTAGCGCACGAGTGACACTTTGGTTCTACACGACGGGTGGTCAGTTCGTGGATAAGTATCAGTTCGATTACGACCTGGACGATCCGGAATATGTCGACAAGGCTGGTCTCGTGAAGTTCTTCTTCGAAATGAAGCCGGATATCAATGGCGAACTGAGAGATGCTCATGGTCGTCTCTACGGTACGGGTCCGTTCATCGTGAAGACGAAGGTTGAAATCCGTTCGAAGCTCCGCTGTACGGTTCCGCCGGTTGATGGCAAGGCTAAGTTCGGTGACGTGATCAAGTCCAGTGACGAACTCCTGACTCGCTTCGGTTACCGCCGCCCGGTGCTCCGCGGAAACGAAAAGAAGTCTTCTAGTGGATCTAAGAAGAGCTCTTCTGAAAAATCCTCGAAAAAGTCTTCTAAGAAGTAAGCGAACCGATTAGATTCTAAAATCCCGAGCGAGTTGAATCGCCCGGGATTTTTTTATGCTATTATTGCAAAAAAAGAGGTTTTATATGGGTATCGAAGAACGTTCTACGCTTGTGTTTGCTAGTGGTGTTGGCCGCGTTAAAGAAGAAAAACCGAAGGCTGTGCGCCCGCAGGGCGATGGAGTTGTGCGCATTACGCTCAAGCGTCTTGGTGGTGGCAAAATGGCAAGTGTCGTTTCGGGAGTGCCGATGGACGAAGACGAGTTGAAGGACCTTGCTCGAGTGCTCAAGCAAAAGTGTGGCGTGGGCGGATCCGTGAAGGATTTCAATATTGAAATCCAGGGAGACAAGCGCAACGTTTTAAAGGCCGAGCTTGAAAAAAAAGGCTTTACAGTAAAACTTGCTGGGGGTTAATTCCCAAATTTGACAAAAAAAAGTAAATTTATTGTAATGAAATTAGTAGAGAGGTCTTATGTTTAGACATCTGTCTTTTTTGTGTTTTGTGCTTGCAATGATTGTTCCGTCGATGACTTTTGCAGCCTCGAAGGAAGAGAAGGGGGACAAGGTCGGCAAGATCCGTGCCGCTTCTGAAGAAGCCAAAAGACGTTCGGGGTCTTGCGATGAAGGCCCTGACTGGCAGGTTCCCAAGGGTGCTTTGTTTTCGCACGATTGCTTTAAGACGGGTAAGGGCGGCTATGTCCAGTTGCAACTGAAAGGCGATGCTGAAGACCGTATCACGATCGGGGAAAGATCGCTTGTCTATATCTATGATTGGCTGGATGCGACCGGAGACAAGGGTTATAGAATCAAGAGTGATATCAAGAAAGGCCTCATGGCTTTCAGGGCCGAAAAAAATAAAGGTCATGAAGCGGAATTCAGGACGGGTACGGCCGCGGCTTCGATTCGTGGTACCGAAGGTGCTATCGGTTTTGATGGAAACAAGTCCATGTTTGCTGGCTTGAAGAACGGTAAACTTGCTGTTCGTGACACGGTAACGGGAGACTCGCTTTTTGTAGGTGCCGGTGAAACTGTTGTGGGTCGTGAAAAGTTCGTAGTCCTCAAGTTGCAGTCTTCGGGCGATGCTGTTTTCGCTTTAAAGTTGTTGGAAATTATTTCGGATACGACAAAGTCCTTGGATGAATTGAAGGGCTTGATTGAAGCGGCTGACAAGGAATATCAGAAATCCTTGCAGGCCTCTGCGGCAACTGAGGATTCCGAGAAAAATGACGATGCAGAAAAGATGGCGAATCTGAACGTTCCTGGAGTCAGTTACACTTCGTATGATTCCTTGCGCTGCGTAGCCAATGTTTCTGTGTCCAACATGCAGAAGGGGACCGATGCGCGTTTGTCTGCTTTGATGGACGGTTCTCCGCTTTCTGAAGTTGTGGTGAAGCGTAATATGCCAAAGCGCTTTAGCTTGCGTAGCGGTGTTCATGAATATGAATTTGTTGTAGAGAATGACGCGGGTAAAAACAGCGTGAAGAAAACCTTGGGCTGCTATCCGATGAAGCCGTTCTCTGTGAAGGTCTTTGGCAAGAGCCACGAATATATTCAGGTTCCTCCGGCACCTCCGAGCGTTCCGGACGACGATGGCTTGATTTCGCAGACTTTGCAGTTCCAGATTCGTTTGCCCGAAAATGATCCGAGCTTCTTGAACAAAGTTACGGTTCGCCAGAACGGCAAGATTGTTTTGCAGGAACGTCTTTCGCAGATTGAAAATCTGGATTATCAGATTCAGATGGATTTCAAGAGAGGCACGAAGAACCGCGTTGTTGTTGAAGTTGTTCACAAGAGTGGTTTTGTGGTCAAGGCCTCCAAGCTTTATGAGGTTGCAAAATGATGATTCGTGGACTAGCCCTCGCTTCTGTTTTCGCAATCCCGGTATTGGCCCAGTCTGCTACGGAGGCTGAAGCTTCTGATTCCGTGTGGACTGTTGGGGGTACGGTTGGTGCTGAATTCGGTTACCATTCTGTCGTGACCGGAAAGAATGAATCCGGACTAAAATTCGTGAACGGCAAGGACACGATTCTTCCGGGCAAAAAGTACAGGAATTATTTCCAGGTTCCGGGAATATACGGCGCCTGGAATGCGTTTGTCCAAGTGCAGTCTCCGACTGGACAAAAAATGGAATTTACCTTTGATGCTTCCCGTGATGCTTGGAATCATTTTGATCTCAAGTATTTGCAGGCTTCGTACGAAGACGACTTGCAAAAGGTCGTGTTGGGCGATGCCTATGTTTCGGGTGGCGAATTGTACATGGCCGGCCTTGATTTTTTTGGACTCGGTTATGACATCAATCTGAATTTGAACAATAGCACAAAGCCGTTGCTTGCGTTTAGCGTTTTTGGCGGCGAAAACCGTGCTCCTAAACTGCCTTACGACAAGGACCCGGATCAGTATAACCAGTACATTGATCTCGATGAAGTCGAAGCCCAAAAGATGGTCATTGGCGGAAAGTTGCTTTGGAACGCCACGAAGGACGTCGATGCAACGTTCGGCTTTATCGGCAGCAAGGATTATTTGGAAGATCCGTTCTTGCGCGATGGCACCTCTAAGCATGTGAATCTCGCGGATCCGTTGGCTTCTTCGAAGACGTTCTTTGGCGAAGTGAACGGTACTGTTTTCGGTGGCCAGGGAACGTATAATTTGCAGTTGGGTCTCGGTGGTGCGGATACGGCGAACGTCGTTGTCCACCGCGCCGTGAATGCCATTTTCGAAGAGGCTGGGCTTGATGTTTCTTCGTTTGCCCAGTTGCGCCGCTTGATGAACAATACTTCATTGGTGAACCGCATGAACCGTGAAGACTTGGAACTCATCTTTGGCGAAAGCACGGGCATGTCCGTTGCTGAAATGCGCAGCGAATTGATTGAAATCTTGAAGCTTGCAAACGAAGCCTTGAAGAAACGCCGTGACGAAAATAGTGATGACCCGACGGATTGGACCGCCCAGAATTTGGCTTTTTCCGGATCTTATAATTGGAAGCGCAATGCGACTACTGTAGACGCCTTCTTCCGCTTTGTTGGACGTAATTACTACAGCGCCGGTTCTTCGGATTTGTTGCAGAACTCTCGCCGCTTTGGCCTTACGGTGGATCATAAGCTGTATGACTTCTGGAAACTGAACACCGGTTATTCCTTGAATATCGAAAATGCTTCGGGCAGTGGTGATGCGTATAACGTTATCGGTTTTGCGGAAGGTTCCAAGCTTGGGCTTGTTCCCGGTGCCGATGATGACTGGCTCATGGCGCACGAACAGGATGAAGTGAGAACGCTCTACATCCACGATTTCAATTTGAAGAATACGTTTAAGCTCAGTGATTCTGTGGAGTTGACGGCTCGTTATGCCTTGAACTACCGCACGCGCAGCATGCCGCGCCAGTTGCGCGGGAATTTCTTCGTTTCGTCAGGCATTTATTCGGATAGCTGGTTTGCGCCCCGTAATGGCAAGCCGACCATCAATGTCGATGCAAAAGAGGGTTCGTTTGAACTTGACTCGGCTCGTTGGGCGCAGTATGACGCTCTCAAGACTGAACCGTTTTTGGCGACCGATTTTGAAGAACGCTTGGTCAAGCATACCATTGAACTTGGGGCTACGATTAAATTCCCGAAGAACGTGTTGAAGGTCGGTGGCGTTTGGACGTTCCGTAGGGATATGTCTCGTTTCAATAATGACGACCTGCTGGACGGATTTGATTTCTCGAATAGCACGTACGGCATTCTGGGGTATTACTACCATGGCAGCGACTTCTTTGAAATGCGCTACCCGATATCCTTGAAGACTACGCTTGAAAGGTTCCACAATACAGCCTCCTTCACGCCTCGTTACAGGTCTTATACGCGTAATGATGTGGACGAGTTCGAATGGAATCTCATGGACAATGCGACGATCCTGTTGAATCCGGGATTCCTGGATTTGATGTTGCATGGAGGTATCCGTCAGAACTTTATGGGTCGCGACGAAGACAATCGCAGAATTAAAGAAATGGAAATGGATCTGGACCTTTCTGCAGGCGTAAAAATCCAGCTGACGGAAAAACTCAATACGGAATTGAACATTGGGACGTTCTTTAACTACCGTCCGGATGCACCTTCCGAAGATTACAGAGACATCTACTTCTCGGCTGCTGTCAATTACGATTTTTAACCATGCATATCGGTTGTCATCTTTCTTCTTCGAATGGCTTTTTGGCGATGGGCGAGACGGCCGTTGCCATCGGTGCCGATACGTTCCAGTTCTTTACGCGTAACCCGCGTGGTGGGGCTGCCAAGCCGTTTGACAAGGCCGATGCTGCTGCGCTGAATACGCTGTTGGACGCACATCATTTTGCACCGATTCTTGCGCATGCGCCTTACACGTTGAATGCCTGTGCCGCAGACCCGTCGCTGAGACAGTACGCTCAGGACGTCATGAAGGATGACTTGTTCCGCATGGATCACTTTCCGCATGCGATGTACAACTTCCATCCCGGGAGTCATGTCAAGCAGGGCGTAGAAGTCGGCGTCCAGTTGATCTCGGAACATTTGAACAACATCTTGCATAAGGACTTGAAGACGAAGGTCCTTTTGGAAACGATGGCGGGGAAGGGCTCCGAAGTCGGCCGTACGTTCGAAGAGTTGCGTCAGATTCTCGACCGCGTAGAACTTGGTGAAAAGATGGGCGTTTGCCTGGACACTTGCCACGTTTTTGACGGCGGGTACGATATCGTCAACCATCTGGATGACGTGCTCGAAGAATTCGACAAGGTTATTGGCCTCAAGCGTCTGTGCGCAATTCATCTGAACGATAGCAAGAACCCGATGGGGAGCCATAAGGACCGTCACGAGGTCATTGGGGGCGGTTTCATCGGCCTCGAAGCGCTTGTGAATGTCGTGAACCATCCGGCGCTCAAGGGGCTCCCGTTCTATCTGGAAACGCCGAACGAATTGCCTGGGTACGCTGCCGAGATTGCCTTGATGCGCAGCCGTGAACGCTAAAAAAGTTGAAATTTTTTAGCCACGATGCCTTGACAACGGAATCGAAAACATCTATATTTGAGCGCGTCGATTGGAATCCCCAAAAGATTCTTGAATTGATATGATGCTTCATAGCTCAGTTGGTAGAGCCCGCGACTGTTAATCGCGTTGTCCTTGGTTCGAGTCCAAGTGAAGCAGCTGAAAAAGCCTCGGTCTTTGGACCGGGGCTTTTTCGTTTTTTTAAAGTTTATTCGGCGTGATGCCTTGACATATGCTGTGGTTTATCTATATTTGAGCGCGTCGATTGGAATCCCCAAAAGGTTCTTGAATTGATATGATGCTTCATAGCTCAGTTGGTAGAGCCCGCGACTGTTAATCGCGTTGTCCTTGGTTCGAGTCCAAGTGAAGCAGCTGAAAAAAGCCTCGGTCTTTGGACCGGGGCTTTTTTCGTTATCGTTGGGCTGGGGACCAGCGTCTTTTGAATCGGGGCTCGTCGATGATTTTGCCCCAGATGAACCCGCGTCGGACGGTTTCCTTGCTTATGGAACGAACGATTCGGCGTTGTTCCAGTGTGGAAGCGTCTGGCGATTCGCTCACGTAGCCATTGATGATGTCGCTTTGACGGGCGGCTTCATCGGCTTCTTCTCGGGCCTTGCGGGCGCGTTCTTCCAGAATCTTCAACTGGCTCTGCTTTTCGCTCATGGCAGGGCTTTCGACGGGTTCTGGCTTAATGGCGGGCCAAGGCTCGCGGGTAAGCGTGTTTTGCAGTTCGTTGAGGTCGTGAACGAGAACATCGTAGACGTGTTCTCCCATGTCGTGCCCGATAATGCGGTGCCTTTGAAGTTCCGCAATGGTCGAGAAGGCGGTCTCTTCGGACATCCCGAATTCTTCCATGAAGTATTCGAGATCGACAACGTCCAGTTCGATGACTTCTACCGCGATTTCTTGCAAGGTGATTGACGGATCGTATTCACGCTTGTCGTGTTCGGGAATCGGAGGCGGCATGGCGGGTTCGAGAGTCCCCTGCGAAGCCTCGCGCTGAGCCTCTTCAAACTGCTTGATGTACTCTTGCAGTTTGCGGGCTGCGAAAGGTTTGGGGGCGGGGGAGTCCTCTTCGTCCATGCTCTCGCTATCATCGTTATCATCGACGTCAGACGAAGAATTGTCCCTGCGGGGTTGCCACGGAGTGGGCTTCTGCTGGGATTTTTTCTTCGCCTTCTCGGCTCGATTCTGGATAATCGATATGATTACCGCGATGGCTATGAAGAGTATTGTTTCCATAATATAGAGTATAGACTAGAGACGAAAGACGAGAGATTGCTACGATGAACTTTTGTTTTTTCGCAAACCAGAAAGCATTTTCGCAATTTCTTCTGTTTTGGGTTCTATAGTCTTTAAATCCTCATTTGTTATATATTTTAGAAGATTTGCAATTTCTAATTGACTTTGAACTTCCATAAGAGAGCCGTAGCTGATTTCTAGAAAATGACTGATCTCTTTAGCGGATGATCGGCTCATTCCTTCTGCAATGTTTGATGGCACGGAAACTGCTGCTCTACGTACTTGACTTGATAGGGCGAATCTTTCTATCTCCGGAAATTTTTTGACTAGGGAGTAGATTTTCAACACCCATGCAAGGCTTTTGTGGTAGACGTTTAGTTTTTTATATGCAAACATTCCTCTCGTCTCTCGTCTGGAATCTCTCGTCTAGAATTACTTATTCGCTTCCGGTGCAGAACCGATTTCCTTACGCATTTGAGTGTCGGCTTCGATGTTCTTGAGGTTGTAGTAGTCCATCACGCCGAGCTTTCCGTCGCGGAGGGCGGAAGCCATTGCCATCGGAATCTGGGCTTCGGCTTCCACGAGCTTTGCCTTCATTTCCATCACCTTGGCCTTCATTTCCTGTTCGGCAGCGAATGCCATGGCGCGACGTTCTTCTGCCTTGGCCTGTGCAATCTTCTTGTCGGCTTCGGCACGGTCGGTTTCGAGGATAGCGCCGATGTTCTGGCCCACGTCCACGTCTGCAATGTCGATGGAGAGAATTTCGAAAGCGGTACCGGCGTCAAGACCGGAGGCAAGCACCTTCTTGGAAATCATGTTCGGATTTTCGAGCACGTCCTTGTGGCTCTTTGCAGAACCGATGGAAGAAACGATGCCTTCGCCAACACGGGCGACAACAGTGTCTTCGCCGGCGCCACCGACGAGCTTCTGGATGCTGGCGCGCACGGTGATACGGGTAACGGCATGCAACTGAATACCGTCAAGAGCCACGGCTGAAACCTTCGGGGTTTCGATGACCTTCGGGTTCACAGACATCTGCACGGCTTCGAGCACGTTACGGCCGGCAAGGTCGATAGCGGCAGCTTCCTTGAAGTCAAGCTTGATGTTTGCCTTGTTTGCTGCAATCAAAGCCTGAATCACGCGGAGCACGTTACCGCGGCTAAGGTAGTGGGCTTCGAGGAGGTTCGTGTCGACCGGGAGACCTGCCTTGCAGCTAAGAATACGGGCTTCGACGATGACTTGTGGCGGAACCTTACGGAGGCGCATACCGATGAGCTGGAAAATGCTCACGTTTGCCTTGGAGAACAAGGCCTGAAGCCAAAGGCTAAAGAACTTGCCGATGAAGGCGAGGATGACGATAACGACGATAGCGGCAATGATAATGCCAACGGTAAGAAGAGTATCCATTTATGTTTTCTCCAAGTTATGTGTTTTTGTTATAAAATCGTGACCCAGATGTGGCCTTCCTGAACGGATTCGACCTTGACTTTCTGACCGGCTTCGATGATTTCTCCGTGAGTCTGAACGTCAAGAAGCTTGGTGCTTCCATCGGGCAAGGTAAAGCTGGCTTGGCCTACGGGGCGTAAGAACGTCTTTGCGGTACCGACATCGCCAACGGCAACGACTTGCACGTCTTCGGTGGGCGAGACCGCCGTTTCCATGTCAGTCTTGAGCATGGGTGTCCAGCCTTCGGGCAAAAGCGGAATCAAGTATTTGCTAGCCGCAATCGGGATGATGAGCGCTATCGCCGCACTCCCGAGAACAAAGAATAGCCCGAATAGCCAGGGGGTCGCGTCAAATGTCGTTTCGACGGTTTCCGGGACGAACTCCGGAATGTTTGCGGAATCAAAGCTCATGATGAGTGCAATAATCATGCAGGCGATACCGGCGACGCCAAACAGGAACGTTCCCGGCATCACGAAGATTTCGACGAGGAACAGGACGACGCCCGCGACAAGCAGAATTGCCGGAATGTAACCGTCGAGCTGCGGAGCGAACTGCCCGAAGAAGACGATACCGATGAGGATAATGCCGATGATGCCGAACATTCCAAAACCCGGAGTCTTGAATTCGATGTAGAGGGCTCCGAATCCGAGAATCAAGAGGATGCCCGAAATGGCGGCAATCGCGCTTGCAATCTTTTCTCCGGTGTTCGTTTCGACTTCGCTCTTGCGTTCGATGGCGAGCTTTGTTTCGAAGTCTTCGCGGCTCTTGAACGTGCCTCTAGAGAATCCGAGTTCTTCGGCTTCCTTGTCGGTCATGGTCAAGAGTTCACCTTCCTTCACGAGAATCTTGGGGGCGCCCCAGAACTTCTTTTCGGCGCTGTCGAGGACGGCGAATTTCTTGCCTTCGATGATGAGGGTCGTATCGCGTTCCGTGGGAGTGCCTTTGTCGAGCTTAGTCGTGAGTTCGAGTACTTCGAGTTCGGGCGTTACGAAGGACGAGGCCAGCAGTTCGGGGTAGCCGTTGCGCTGGGCGAGGTTCCTGAACTTGGCGCGGAGGGGAGACTGGATTTTTTCACCGACGATTTGCGGAGTGCCGTCGCCACCTTGAACGATGGGGGCGCAGTCACCGATGGTCGTGGCTTCGAGCATGTAGAGGCGCTTGCAGGCAAGAGCAATCAATGAACCTGCACTGATCGCTTTCTTTTTCACGAGGGCGATGGTTTCGGCTCCCTTGACGGCCATGATGGTATCGACCAGGTCAAAGGCTGCGTCGAGTCGTCCGCCGAACGTGTTGATTTCAAAGACGATGTAGTCTGGTTTCTTTTCGAGAGCGTCCCCAATGGCTCGGGCGCAGAACTCGTACATGGTGGGATCGACATCGCCTTCCAGCTTGATCCAGACGGCCTGCTTTTTAGGGGCGACAATCTCGGTGGCGGCTTTGGTGGTGTCTTTCGCTACAGAAGTGGAATCGGTGGCGGTTTCTTGGGCCGCGATGGTAAAACTGGCTAATAAAGCCAGGACAGAAAAGATTTTTGCAAAATATCTCATGTTGCCAATGTATAAAGTTTTGTATTGTTTAAGTTACATTTTTTGTGAAAAAAAGCACGTTTGATGCGAAAAACGGGGGAAAACTGTAATTTTTTTAGGTGTTTTGCCCAAAATGACTTCTTAAAATGTATAATATTGTAATCAAAGTTACAAAAAACTTATGGACAATAATTTTTTTAGAAGAAACTTAATCGCCTCGCTGCTTTTGGTGGCGTTCCTGTTTATTGTCACGAATGTTTCATTTTTGTACATAAACAGAATGGCTATTGATGATAGTTGGGACTCTCTTGACGAAGTCGCCTACGCATCGGAAGCAAAAATGGAGTTTTTGGGACGCTCTCTCTTGAGCGCCTTGACTAACATTTCTGCAGTGGTGGCGCTAGAAGAAAATTTATTGTCCCCGAGTATGGTCCGCATGATCCGCAGTTCCCATATCGGTCCTTTGGTTTCGTCTGCACGTCTGTATTTGCCGGATGGCCATGTGATTGCGGAACAGGGTGTGTTTTTCGATACCTCCTATGTGCAGCATTACAACAAGATTTCTTCTCCGAATCCCTATATCTCTAAAGTCGGTCCGGACATCTTTGAAAAAGAAAATATTGTTTTTGAACAGTTTGTCCCTGTGCGCCAGCGCGGTCAGGTGGTGGCCATGCTTTCGGCCGTTTCTAACATTATGCCGTTGTATGGCTTTGCCGCGACGAATTCGTTCAAGGGGAATGCGGCTTTGGTGGTCGTTGACCGTAGGGATGGTTCGTTCGTTGTCGAAAAGTCCAAGAAGTGGAAGAACTTTAATGATTTTGTAGAACATATTAACCCCAAGAGCGGCTATTCGCTGAACGAATGGTCTTCTAATGTGCTGAAGGGCGAGTTCTCGCATTTAGCCTATACCGAAGGGGAACGTAATGAATCCAAGCTCTTGGTCTCGCTCCCGTTGTTTGGCGGTTGCTGGTCGTTGGTGCTGTATGTCAACGAAAATATTGCCTTTGCGCGAGTGGACAAGATCCGTAGTTTCTACATCGTCATTTCGGCAATCGAATTGCTTGTGATCCTGTTGTACCTGATTAGGATGGTATGGAATGCCCGCAGGATGGCCGAAGCCGAAAGTAGCGAATATTCTGAAATCGCCGATGCGTTGAGTGGAACTTACGAGTGCATCTTTTACGTGAACGTTTTGGACGATACGTTCGACATGTTCCACTCCGATGAACTCATGAACAAGTTGAACGCGAGCCAAGAAGTGCGCGGCAAGGACTTTTTCATGGATTCCATTGCAAGCCTCAAGGACACGCTTTACGAAGATGACTATGACGTGGTCATGCACTTTATGGAAAAGGGCGCCTTCCTCAAGCGGCTTGAAGAAAATGTCAGTTCCGCTGTGGAATACCGATTGGTGATTGACGGTGTCCCGCAGTTCTATAGAATGAAGGCCATCAAGTCCAGTAAGGACGAAAACCATGTCATTGTGGCTGTTGAAAATATTGATTCCGAAGTTAACAAGGCTATTGCCCAGCGTCAGGAAATGGACCGTAACAATCGCGTGATTGAATCGCTTGCTTCGGACTTTGACTTTGTGAACTACGTGACTCTCGGCGAAGATGCTTCGAAGGATCACGTCGTGACGTACCGTGCAAGCTCGGTTCTTTTGAGGGCAATTCCTGGATGGTCCAACGAAAAGCTGTTCTCCAAGAGAATGGATTTGCTTTTGAAGTATCTGGTATGCGATTCGGATAAGGTGCAATTCTATGAAATGACGAACAGGGATCGTCTTGTAGAAAACTTGAAGTACGAGTCCGTATTGCATGTCAATTTCAAGATCAAGCTGGATGGCAAGGACGTTTGCTACCAGATGAAGATTATTGCCGACAAGGATGAAATCGGTAACCTCAAGGGTATTGTTTTTGGTCTGCATAGCGTTGACGAAGAAATCAAGAAGCAGATGGAAATCCAGTCGAACTTGAAGCGCAACCTGGAAATCATCGATATTCTTTCGGAAGACTATACGGCCTTGTTCTTCATGAACCTTGAAGAAAATGCAAACGGCGTGCTTGCCGTGAGTGACCGTATCAAGGAATCGGTGAGCGGGTTCTTTGCCAAAAACGATAAGTTGCTGGATGCCTATAGAGAGTATGTCCATACCTTGGTGCATCCGGAAGACAGGGATATGCTTGCGGCTATCGGTCATAAGGAATATATCGGCAAGCGTCTCGAACATCACAAGCGCTTCTCTGTCGTGTTCCGTCAGTTGTACGGCAATGAATACAAGTTTACGCGTATGGTCTTTGCCAAGGCGGAACCGAGCGATGTGGCGCCGAAGCTTGTGGCTGTGGGATTCCTGGAAGTGGATTCTCAATACAGGGCCGAAGCCGAACATCAGGAAAACATCGAACGTATCATGAGCCTTTCGGACCAGTTCGAGGTCATTTTCGATGTCAATATCGATACCGGCCTGTTCAGCGTTTCTGTCAAGGGTGAAAAGTTTAATGACGTTATCAATAAGGAAACCGGTAAGGGCGTTGACTTCTTCAAGGATAGGGAAGCCGATATCCGCAAAGTCGTCTATAAGGATGACCAGAACCAGGTCCTGAAAATCCTTGAACGTGAAAATGTCATTGCCCGCTTGCAGCGCGAAAATTCGTTCTTTATTGATTACCGTTATGTCGTTTCTGGGCAGGTCTTGTGGTACCGCATGAGAGTGACCAAGATGGGCGACTGGTCCAAGGCGCACCGCATGCTGGTGGGCGTGTTCAATAATGATGCCGTTTACCGCAAGGAAATGGAACAGCAGGCCGCTCTTGAAGAAGCTCTTGAAATGGCAAAGTCTGCTTCTAGGGCAAAGACGATGTTCCTCAACAACATGAGCCATGACATCCGTACACCGATGAACGCTATTATCGGTTACACGGAACTTGCGATGATGCATCTTGGAAACAGGGAGCAGGTACGCGGCTTCCTCGGAAAGATCGAGCTTTCGTCGAACCACCTGCTTTCTTTGATCAATGACGTTCTCGATATGAGCCGCATTGAATCTGGAAAGCTCAGCTTGAATGAAAAACCGGAACGAATTCCAGATTTGATCCACACGCTCAAGGACATTGTGCAGGCGGATATCCATTCCAAGCAGTTGCAGTTCTTTGCGAATAGTGTCGATATCAAGAACGAAGAAATTATTTGCGATAAGCTCCGCTTGAACCAGGTGCTTTTGAACGTGGTTTCGAACGCCATTAAGTACACGCCGACAGGCGGATCTATTTGGCTTACGGTCGGGCAGGGCAAATCGACAGAACCGGGTGTCGGGTCTTATGAATTTATCATTAGGGACTCGGGCATCGGCATGAGCGAAGACTTTTTGCCGAAGATTTATGATGCGTTTACACGTGTGAATTCTTCGACCGTTTCCGGTATTCAGGGAACGGGGCTTGGCATGGCGATTACAAAGAACATCGTTGATATGATGAAGGGTTCTATCGATGTCAAGAGCAAGGAAAACGAGGGTACGGAAGTTGTTCTGAAGTTCAACTTCAAGATTGCGGAAACGAGTCGCGAAGTGGGGCGTGTCAAGGAATTAGAAGGCAAGAAGATTCTTGTCGTCGATGACGATGTGGATTCTTGTAAGCATATTCCGGAAATCTTTAGAGGTCTTGGGATGACCGCTGACTGTTGCAATTCCGGAGCCGAGGCTTTGGAAGTGGTCAAGCGTGCCATGGCAAGCGGCGTAAAGTACGATGCGTTCCTGGTGGATTGGCGCATGCCGAACATGGATGGCATGAAGACGACCAAGAAGCTTCGCGAACTGTTGGGCGATGACATCCTCGTGGTGGTCATGTCGGCTTATGAATGGTCGGATATTGAAGATGATGCTTCTAAGGTCAAGGTCCGTAACTTTGTTAGTAAACCGTTGTTCCCGTCGGATGTGAAGGAAGCAATGCTGATGAGCTTTGGCTTTATTCATGCTGATGTCCAGGCGTTCGACAAGAATGTGAATTTCACCGGCAAGAAGGTTTTGCTTGTCGATGATAATGAACTGAACCGTGAAATCGCCCAGGAAATTCTGGAAGATTGCGGCATCAAAGTGACATCGGTTTGCGATGGGGAAAAGGCTGTTGAATTCATAAAGAAAGCCACGAAGGATGATTGTGACTTGATTCTTATGGATGTGCAGATGCCGATCTTGGACGGTTATGAAGCGACGCGCCAGATCCGTCGTCTCGATAGCGAAATGTCGCAAATCCCGATTATCGCGATGACGGCTAACGCTTTTGCAGATGACCAGATGGCGGCGATTGATGCCGGCATGAACGAGCATGTGGCAAAGCCCGTGAACGTCAACAGGATTAAAGAAGTCCTCGCGAAGTTCCTGTAATAGACGAAAGAACGGCTCTTCTCACGACTCATACCTCACTGCTCACTGCTGATGGCTCATTGCTCACAGCTTAAAACCCCTTTTTGAGGGTGAAATCTCTCGTCTTTGCACTTCGTGCTAAATGCTAGGCTCAATCATGTCAAAAAAAACAAGTTTTTTGCCGCGATATTCGCCTTACGCATTTATCGTCTCTCGTCTATTTACTATATATGTACGCAAATTGCATTTTTGCCTGGGTCCTGTGACCAGATTCGCCAATTCCACTGGTGCTAGAGCAGGGAAACTCGGACAAAAACATGTAATGAAACAAACAATCAAAAAAGGAATGGCTAAAATGGCTACTATCACTAAAGAAAAAGCTGCAGAACTCACCGCTCAGTTTGGTGCTAACGAAAAGGACACCGGTAACGTCCGCGTTCAGATCGCAATCCTCACGGAAAAGATCAAGAACCTCACCGAACACATCAAGACCAACAAGAAGGACTTCCACTCTCTCCGCGGTCTGTCTGCGATGGTTGCAAAGCGCAAGAACCTCCTCAAGTACTACGGCGAAAAGGACATTATCGCTCAGCGTGCTTTGATCAAGGAACTCGGTCTCCGCGGCTAATTCTCGTACTGGAGATTTTTTATGTCAACAGAAGCTTATCAAGCTAAATACGGCAAGATGCTCGACCCGAAGGAAGTGTCTGTAAACCTTCCTGATGGTCGTGTCATTACGTTTGAAACTGGCCGTATCGCAAAGCAGGCACGTGGTTCTGCTGTCGCCAAGATGGGGGACGCGTTTGTCCTTTCTACCGTTTGCTACGGTGAAGAAAAGGATGGTGACTTCTTCCCTCTGACAGTTGAATACCGCGAAAAGTCTTATGCTGCCGGACGCCTGCCTGGTGGCTATAGCAAGCGCGAACCGGGTCGTCCGAGCGATGAAGAAATTCTTTCTGCTCGTATCATTGACCGTCCGATTCGTCCGATGTTCCCGGAAAACTTCACTCGTGAAGTCCAGGTCATCGTTCAGGTTCTTTCTTCCGACAAGAAGTTCGCTCCGGACGTCTTGGGTGTGAGCGCCGCTTCTCTTTCCATCGGTCTTTCTGAACTCCCGTTCGAACAGCAGGTTGCTGCCGTTCGCGTGGCTGTCGTCGATGGTCAGAACGTTGTGATGCCGACTTACGACCAGGTTGCCGTGGCCGATCTAGACCTCGTGGTCGCCGGTACGGAAGACTCCGTGTGCATGGTCGAAGGTGGTGCTTATGAAGTGTCCGAAGACACGATGATTGGTGCTATCCTCGCTGGTCACGAAGTGATTAAGCAGATGTGCAAGGCCCAACAGGAACTGGTGGACCGCTGCGCTAAGCCGAAGATGGAACTCAAGCCGAAGTTTGTTGGTGAAGAACACGACAAGCTCGTTGCTACGGTCAAGGAAGTTGTCTGGGACGAACTGAACAAGGACGTCCACTCCAACATGGTGAAGACGGACTTCTATCCGGCTATGGCAGACCTCTGTGCCAAGATGCTCGAAGATCCGCGTATCCTCGCTATCATTGGCGAAGGCGAAGCTCAGGATCCGAAGCTCGCTGCTGATGCTAAGGGCATCTTTAGCGAACTCGAACGCACGGCTATGCGTGAAATGATTTTGAACGAAGACGTTCGTCTTGACGGTCGTAAGACGACCGAAGTCCGTCCGATCGAAATCGAAATGGGCGTGCTTCCGCGTGCTCACGGTTCTGCAATCTTCCAGCGTGGCGAAACCCAGGGTCTCGTCATTTGTACGCTTGGAACAAAGGCTGACGAACAACGTTTCGAAAGCTTGCAGGGCGAAGGCGCAAAGAGCTACATGCTCCATTACAACTTCCCGCCGTTCTCTGTCGGTGAATGCAAGAAGCTCGGTCTCTCTCGCCGTGAAATCGGTCACGGTCACTTGGCCGAACGCTCCCTCGCTGCAGTTCTTCCGCTCCCGGAAGATTTCCCGTACACGATCCGCGTGGTTTCCGAAATCATGGAATCCAACGGTTCTTCTTCCATGGCCTCTGTTTGCGGTGGCTGCCTCAGCTTGATGGACGCTGGCGTTCCTATCAAGGCTCCGGTTGCAGGTATCGCCATGGGCCTCATCTCCGAAAAGGGTTCCGTCAAGGAAGGCGGCAAGATCAAGATCTTGTCCGACATTACCGGTACGGAAGACCACCTCGGCGATATGGACTTCAAGGTGACGGGTACTGCTGAAGGTATCACGGCATTCCAGATGGACATCAAGATCCGCGGTATCACCCCGGAACTTATGCGCGAAGCTTTGGAACAGGCTCGTCAGGGCCGTATCCACATTCTCGGCAAGATGGCTGAACTCGGCCTCCCTGCACCGCGTCCGCACGTTTCCGAAAAGGCTCCGACGATGCTCAAGATGCGCATCCCGACCTCCAAGATCCGTGACGTCATCGGCTCTGGTGGCTCTGTCATCAAGGGCATGCAGGCTCAGACGGGTTGCACCATCAATATCGACGACAACGGCAATATCGACATCGCCGCCCCGACGGGTAAGGCCGGTGAAGTTTGCCGCCGCATGATCGAAGAACTCACTGCAGAACCGGAACCGGGCCGCAAGTACAAGGGCAAGGTCAAGACGATCCAGCCGTTTGGCGCATTCGTCGAAATCCTCCCGGGTCGTGACG
>Ga0310786_10001228_pt1 | contig 41210 bp, 48 predicted proteins | sample AusTroGonzalo_MG_FD_203881 | JGI IMG/M metagenome (GOLD analysis project Ga0310786, IMG submission 203881) | Bovine rumen microbial communities from tropical cattle in Woodstock, Queensland, Australia - Gonzalo_03 (v2) (version 2) | ecosystem: Host-associated > Mammals > Digestive system >... | reverse complement strand
GATTATGTCGTTAGAGGGTCAGCTTTGTGGCATTCCACTCGCTGGCCCAGAGTCGTTCAGCCAAGCCCAGCTTGACTACCTGAAGCGTGCGCTCGGCGTGGACGAGACCGTGCTGTGGAGTGGCAGTATTAGCTTCAATGTGACTGTAAACGAAAGCGTGTACAATTTCAAGAAATTGAAGCTGAAACTGGCTGGAACAAAGCAAGTATTTGAAGTTGAGCTAGAAAATTCTTCCAGCTTTAATTTGGCTGGAGCCTACATATCTAACGACCCAGCCGTATACACATTCGGTGCGTTATGGACTGTATCAAATGACGGCCTTACGCTGACCGCTTCGGGTAAAGGTGTCGGCTGTGTGAAGACTGGCTCTATAGATTCGTTCTTCACTAACAACGCAAGTAATGGTGGACTTATTGCCGTTGTAGGTGTAGGCCGCATCGCAGGAGGCAACTAATGACCGCAATCAACAGTAACCGAGCCATCCGAGGCCCCATCACGGCAGTCCCAGTCGTGGCTGGGAAAGGCGTGAGACTGACCGCCGACACCGAAAACAATCGCTGGATCGTCGAGGCAGATGAGACCGTGCTGTGGGAAGGCGCTGCTTCTAAAGGAACTGTAAGCTTGTCAGAATCTCCAATGAATTTCGAATACATTGCGGTGTATGCACAAGCTAAAAATCCAACTGGTTCTGATGGCTTTCAGTATGGTAATTTCGGACAGTTCTATAATAAGATGTTGGCAAGTACCCTGAAGAATCAAGGTGCATTTGTGGATTTCGTCCGTATGGACGGCAACAACACTACCACTGCGTTTACTTGGTACACGCTGTCTACTAAGTGGTCCGGAGCTAACACGACTACATGGACATGGTGTCGTTCAGAATTGAATGGCAATTCCGTTAATGACTGGTATTATCTATGTCGCATCGTCGGCATCAACCGCATCGCATCGGCCTAGTAAGGAGTTTTTATGAGGAATACACAAATCTTCAGAATGGCTAAGAAGTATTGCAAAGACCCAATCGAAAAGATTCCTGGTTACGCAGAAGCTATGAACTCCAGTGAAGTGTATGTTATACATCATGTGCTTGAATTAACTATGGATGGCGACCGAGCAAACACCGTCGAAGACTTAATACGTATGGGGATGTATTACGACAGACCTTATTTTGAACTAGTGTTCTTACCCACTAGAGAGCATAGCCGTATTCATAACAAAGGCAAGAATAATTTTTCGTTTCGAGTGAAAGATAAGGAAGCGGCTCGTCGCAAACAAAGTCAATCCTTAATGGGGCATAGAGGTTGGAACAAAGGTAAGAAGTGGTCTGAAGAAACACGGCGCAAAATGAGCCTAGCTCACCTAAAAAACAAGGGAGTTTATAATGTCGGAACAAATCAATAAATTGCTTTGCACAATTCCACAGTCTTTCACAACTGCGGAACAGAAAATCGGTCGTGACAACATCGACGCCCAGAAGTCGATTACTTTCAACTACAGCGGTAGCCAAATCACTGCTATCGACGGCTCCGCCATTGCCCAGTCGGGTGCTCTGACTTTCGTGACCCACGACAGCAACCTTACTGGTTCTGGAACTTCCGGTTCTCCGCTCGGTCTTGCCAGCGAGATTACTCTGTCCTCTACTGGGATGCCGTACGTCAACACGATCAATTCGTACAGCATGTACATGCACGACTCTGCTGCCACGTCCTACGTGGGGCTGGGCTACAGTTACTTACAGGACAATTCTGGTGGAGAGACATACATCTACAGTGACCATATCGATATAAACGACGATGGTGACATATCGATAAGCGTCCGCCCGACCGGAATCTTCATCGACGAGCACAACGGCGGAGATGCCGACCTCACTATCGGTCACTCATCCATCGTGTTCAGCGAGCGTTACCACGACTCTCAAGTTGTAGACCGTAGTTCCATCGAGCGCTGGAACAGCTATTCGGCTGGCCTCTTCACTGGTCTTGACCACGACTACAATTTGTCTGGATTGGGCACATCCGCTTCCTTGCTTGGCCTCGCCGACCCTATCCGCTTCAGTGCAAGCGGTACTGCCGCTGACTCGTTGGTCAGCTCTGTCAGTGTTGGCCGCAAGGGATTCAGTGCAGACGTGCCTTCCGCCTGGACTGCCGAGCTTACCTTTAACCGTGGCAAGCTCATCTACGAGTGGCCTAGCGCGGATGATACCGCTTTCCACGAAGGCTTGACCAGCCATACGATGTTTACGCCGGGCAATGTTAATTTGTCCAGCCACAACTGTTCTTACATCAAGCACAACTACGTCGATATCGATGTAGACAACGGCTTGCGTATGTGGCATGGCTACGGCTCTGGTTCGGATCAGTCTGGTATATTCGCTTGCGTGTCTGGCTACAGCAATGGGCCGACCGTCCAGCTCCAGCAAGGCACTGCTAACGAATACGTTGACATCCCAAGCATCCGCAGATGGAACGGATACTCTGCTGGTGTGTCTGCTGGAAACGGCCTCAGCGGTTCTGGCACGTCTGGCTCTCCGCTTGGTATGGCAAATCCGTCCATCATCAGCAGCAACAGCCACAGCTCTTATCGTGCCGATAACTTCGTGATGGTGACTGCAAACGATGGCGACCGTTCCTACCTTAGCGAATTTGTTCTGGATTTCCAGCACAACGGAACTTCGTACAGCGTAACGACCGGATCCATCAACGACTGGAACAATAAGTTGTTCAAGTCTGCCATCGAATGCGATGCCAACAGTGCCGTGACGGCAATCGGCGGATCTGCAATCGGTGGCGACAGCTGGAAGGAATCGTCCAACCCGCTGTCTACTGGCTACGGCGGCAACCAAGTGACTGCTGGTTCTCAATATCGGGAAGGTGCCGGAAACTGGGCTGCACGTACTGTTAAGGCGTCTGGACTTCCGGACTGCACTATGTACGGCTTCCAGTCGATTCCGACTGGTTCCACCGCTACGATGTTCCTTGTCGGCAAGGCTGGTACATTCATAGAGCCTCCGCCGAGCCAGTACAACGTCAAGGTGTACAAGCCAACCACAGCTCCCATCTATCTGTCCACTGGCGACTATCCGGTCATGTCTAACACGGCGGATGGCGTGTACGTCATCGTGAACTTGGGATCGGGGCCTTACGTCACCTATGCAGACGGCATCGGTGCCACGGCGTCCATTCCGCAGTACAACAGTGCTCAGCTTATCTGGGACAGCGACGCCCAGAAGTGGGTGAAGTGGAACAATTAACGGCATAGTTATAGCTGAGAGGTATTAAAATGCCAGAGATTTTAAGCATCGGCGAGCTGCTCGACTTGGGCAATTCCGCCAACATGAGTGCCTATGTCCCTTATTCTGGGCTAGAATACAATGCCAGCGGTGCGATTTCTGGCATTAGCGGCTCCGCTATCGCTGGCGGGATCGAATCTTCGGTCGTTTCGTCCATTGTAAGCTCGATGGTGAGCGGAAAGGCCGACCAATCTGCCGTGGAGGACTGCTGTTCCGCAATGTCCGCAGTCGTGTCGGCAAAGCTTGACGCATCCGCGTCTAGTTTGTTCCAACCGAGCGGCAATTACCAGCCGTCTGGAGAGTACGCCTATGAATCTTCGCTATCATCTTACATCCCTAGTTCTGCGAGTGGTCAATTCGCTCCCAGCGGTGATTATGCGGACGCTTCTGCCCTGAGCAGCTACATCCCGTACAGCGCCGTGTCGGGTGATGATAACCAGATCACTGCAATAAACGGCTCCGCAATCGGCGGCGGCGGTGGAGGTGTCGACTCAGCCACGTGCTCGGCTATTGCCAGTGCATACGCTGAAAGCGCCGTGTCAAGCAAGGCAGATTCCAGTGCGCTGTCCAGCTATGTGCCGTATAGCTCTTTGAAGAACGGCCCTTCGACTGCGACTATTTCAGCAATCGACAGCTCTGCCGTGTATGACTTAGCTGCACGTCTTGGCGTAAACAATCTTACTACATCGAAGATTCCTTATTCGGCTCTGGAGTACAGTGCTGGATCCCAAACGATTACGGCTATTTCAGGCAGCGCAATAGGCGCAGGAAACGTACCGACGACTGAGCTAGTCGTTAATCCAGAACAGATGTCTGCTGCCGTATCCGCTGGCAACATAGTAATCGGATTAAAGACAGACGTGTATACCCCAGTAGTTGTCATTCAAGACTCTGCTGATGCGACAGCGTCAAATGTAATTTATGTCGTAACAGGTAATGCATGATTTCAATGAGCGGCTACATACCGTGCTATGCTGGATCTGCCTTCGATCTGCTGACTCCAAGACCTTTCTCCGTCTCTGGAACATACTCAGCGAACGCTTTTGACGATCGGAGTACTAACGTAGTGGGCTACTATCTACCAAGCTTCACTTTAGATAGCAACAGCCCTCTTGGCGCTGAGATGCCTATCTACTCAGCTTACGCAAGTTCCAATGGATATGGGCCTGTAAACGTAAGATGGGATAGCCCCTCTAAATACGGATTTGACACGAACATCGTAGTAACAGATGTCTATTTAACGGCCCACGCCTCATTACGTCTACGTAGATGGGATTCTGCGAGGACGGCAAGTGCAGAATACTACGCTGAGTTCAAGCCAGCCCTGTGTATGCTAAAAGATGCATACGGTTACAGCTGCACTGCTTCTCAGTACGTATCGGGGTTAGGTTACTCTGCAATCGGCATGTACGGCAAAATGTCTTCATTTACGGCAAACACTTGGCGTACTGTGGATGGCGTTAGCATTACGGCGTCTGCGGCGTCTGCTAGTGTCTACAACCAGACGGCAAAGACAGCAAGCTACCACGACGGAAACTTCATGCTTCCGATGTTCACCGAAACAATACAGAACTGCGACATGGGTTACACGTTCGAATGGGGACTTAGCGGCAAGTACTGGAGGAACCAATGATTTGGAATACAGCACAGACAGTAATGTTCAATGGAACTCCAGTGCAATCTGTTATCTGTAACGGTGCGGTAATTTGGCCGTCTAGCCCTTCCTTTCCGAACGCTGCTTGGTCAGCAAGCGGCTATATGACAAATGGTGGAGGCAAAGCGAACTACGGTATAGCCAGTAACCCCGTTATCGATCACTTCGTTTGGTTATCTGACACACACCCAGCCATACAGCCATTACAGACTGGAAGCCTCTATTATCAAAAATCCGCATCAGCTGGTATATTCTCAAGTGCAATCAACACAACAGCATCTAGCTTGCTGTATGGGTCTCGACATACTGGGTTAAGCTTGTTCATTTCGGCTTCCGCTTCAGCAACTGGCGGAAATAGTTTACAAACCCTATATCAAGTAGATGGTGGATCTGCAGCAACTTACTGGTCTGGTGCTTCCTCAACGGCAATAAGCGGTGCGCTTACAGACACTGGTGGACATCAATATACGTTGACAAGCACTGTATATTGGGACAAGAGTCGAATGACGGCTACAGCCCTTCTAAGTGCTGCGTCTGGATACATTGCAAGTGGATATAAAAATTCCTGGCGTGGCGCTGGTGGACAAGCACTATATGATACTGGTAGACTCGATATGGCTATTTCGTGGTCTGCATCTGGCGTGTATGTTCCGTAAGGAGGAGCTATGACAACCGAACTATGGGCAGCGCTTATCGGAGCCTTGGTGCTCCTACTTACAAACTTGGCTGGACTTGTCAAGGTATGGCAAGACCTTGCCAAGCAGAAGACAGACCGTGCTGAAACGAAGGCGACTAGGGACAAGGATTCGTTGGAGCTTCACGACGCCGTGCAGAAGGCGGTTTGGGACATCCAGCTCTTGAAGGACAATGCCCAGCACCGAGACACACTCATTGAAGATCTCCAAAAGCAGATCAATACGCTTAACTCTACACTTGCCGTCACTAATGTCCAATTAAATACCTTGGTCGACGCAATAAAGGAGCTCAAGAAGCAATGACCTTGCTGTTTATAGCCATAGTTGTCGCGCTCGGCTTCATCTTTTTCGACCCTCATGATGGAACTTGGGGACACTGATAAACTGTTGTTGAAATGAAGTAATTTCAATGGCATGAAGATACAAGAATTTATTCCGGTTATTAAGAAGCCGGAGAGACCGAAGGAAGGCGTAATCTACTTAGAGAACGATGACACTCACCAGACCTTGGCAAGCAAGATCGCTATGCTCAAGGACTACGATGCCGACTACTACATCTTCCACCACGATGACCTTATCATCAGAACGCCTGAGCTGATCCCAGTCCAGTGCGAACGCATGCGCATTGACAACGTGGGCGTGGCTGGCCTCATAGGCACGTTGTGCCTATTCGACAGTGTCCAATGGTGGCAACCCCAGCGCAACATCGTCACAGTTGGCGCTATCATTCAAGGAGACGGCAAGGGAGGAGAATACCCGATGCTTGACGGCCCAGGCTACAGACCAGACCTCGTATCCGTTGACGGATGCTTCATGATCTTCGACAAGGCATTCATCAAGGCTTACGAACCGCATGAATACCACTGGCGCTTCGGCTACGACGTCGACGCTTGTCTGCAATGCTTATCAATGGGGCGCAATGTCGCAGTGGTCGATGTCCAGTGCAAGCATGACTCGCAAGGCTCATTCAATCCAGCCGAGTTCAATGAATTCCGTGCAAAGTTCCTGGACTACTGGAAACAGCACGTGTCATTTCCTGTCATTAAACAATCGGAGTTCAGATAATGGTTGGTGGTGGAATTGCAGCGGCACTGCTTGCTTGCCAAATTGCAAGCAACGCATACAAAGAATACGAACGTGAGGAACCGTCTTACACTACACGGCAGAGCTATGCTCCGTGCAAGTCACAAACATCAAGTCCTTATCGCTGTGCTACGAGCCAGCCAAACGATTTTTCGACTGGGAGTCTATAATGAAAGCATTAAGAGATGGATTCTTTAGTAATGAGTGTGAACTCAAAGCTCATCCGACATTACCAGTAGTATGTTCAGTAGATGGACAAGTGTTTAGGTTACCATCAATGAAACCGATCAAGACAACACGTGTTCGAGGATACTTACAGACGTCAGTTTGTAATAGGTGTATGCGAGTACACAGACTCATTGCCGAAACATTTATACCCAATCCTCAAAACAAACCTACTGTAGACCACATCAATCGTATCCGAGATGACAATCGTCTATGCAACCTACGGTGGGCTACGCATACGGAACAGCGTGATAATTCATCCCAAGTCCTAAATGCTAAAAACTACGGTGTTAGAAGCTGTGTTGATCGCAAAGCATACAATAATGCAGAGGCAAAAGACTGGTATCAGCGTCATAAAGAACACCGAAAAGAATATATGAGAAACTATTACCTAACACACAAAGAAAAGTGGGTGTCGTAAATGAAAGCAGAAATTAATTCACAAAAGCCATTTATCCAGATCGTAACTAGCGGTGGTTCTGGATGTAGATATTACCGTGCATCCAAGCCAGCCTTCACGCTTAACTGGGTGGAATCTATAGGGTTCCACTGCATAGAAGTGCCGTCCCCCTTGATGGAACCAGGCATTCTCGGTGCTACACGTTCAATCGTCCTCAAGTCATGTGCTGGTTGGCAGGGGTTGGAATTGATCAAACAGCTCAAGGCCGCACAAGCCAAGTTCAATTTCAAGATCATCAACGACTTCGATGATAACTGCTTCAACGACAAGGATAGTATCAAGGAAGGTGACAGCGATTTTGACGCAATCGCAACCAAGACTTGGGACGAGAAGCACAACCAGTCTACGGTAGAAGCGTTGCGCCTCTGCGACGCAGTCACTACGACAAACCAGTACCTTGCGAACAAATTCATCAAGCACGGTGTGAACAACGTAATAATCATTCCGAATGCGGTAAGCCGTGGTGAATGGTCGCTTGAACGTAGGCCGCCTCTGCAGCAAGACCTCAAGCAGCTTCACCTGGTGCTCACGCAGTGCCCCCAACATTATCACCCGGCCCACAAGGACGAAAAGGGTAACGACGTGCCGGAAGAACTGGGTGACTACGCCAGCGCGGAATGGAAGGAATGGGTCATCAAGCATGTGAAGGAAGGTGATCTACGTGTCACGCAGATGGGCAATCCGACTCCTCTCTGGAACGAAATTCAAGACAAAGTACAAAGCGTTCCGTGGGTAACGCCAAACCGCTATGCTGGCCTTGTATGCCGCCTGAAACCGGATCTGGTGATTGCGCCCCTGGTGCCAAACGAGATCAACCGTTGCCGTTCCGACTTGCGCTACGTGGAAGCTTGCGCTTGCTCTGCAGCATTCCTTGGTTCAATCTTCCCAGACTCCCCGTACAACAAGACTCCAGAGCTCTGCTGGGTAGAACAAGGCGCAACGATTGAAGTCTTGGATGAAAAGTTGCGCATGCTCAAGGATCGTGACACGTACAACAAAATCGTGCAGAACGACTGGGATTTCCTCCTGAAGGAAGGCCGTATTCTTGAGAGCGAGCAGTGCCTTAACCGCTACGTGGACGTCTGGGGATCGGGCGTCAACCAGATTGCGTTCGACTTGCTATGATGAAGGCGATTTACAGTTTCAAATGTATCACCGGGGCCTCGGTGCTGTTCGACATAAAGCCGAACAAGCAGCGCCGTTATTCCTTGATACGTCCAGTGGAAATCCGCGCTGTCACCGATGTCGGTACACTCATCGCACGAACGGAACCTGGTTTCCAGTTCGACGGTAGATCCGGCCCAAGCATCATCGACTGGTATGTTCCGAACCTTGGCACGTTTGAAGAGAGAGCTGGCTGGTGGCTGCACGACTGTCTGGGCTACGCACAGTCATTGTCGTTTTCTGACACTAACTTGTTCTTGAAGTTGTGGTTGCGCGATATGGCTGCTTACAGCTCATTCAAATCCGAAATCATCCGACGGGCTGTTAGTTTGTCCAAGAGCTGGTACGGAGTGCCCACCCCTGACGATCCGTGGTTCTGCAATGTTAACAAGGTAATGACCGAATGGAGGCCCAATGGCTAGGTTAAGCTACAAGAACGGGCACAAGGCTTGGTTCCCAGACCGTGTAGATGTTCCAAAGGGTGATTTGTTGCTGCCGGAGCTTTCGCCTATGGAAAACCTCTGGCGTCTAATTGACATGACCGCTTCCGTGTGGCTGAACTGGGCAAAGCTTTACGCAGAGCACAAGGAAGATATGGAAGAGTTGGAACAGCAGACACGCCTTGTAATCTTCGTCGAGTTCCGCCGCCGTGTTTTGAAGGGTGAGTACGATTATAGATTCAATCTGTGGCAGAACCTTCGTAGCGTGGCGTGGAGCAAGTTCTCGCACTCCATCGTCGAACCGTGGCTTGAGCAAGTCCGCCAGAGACAGCAAGAGGTTGACGGCAATGAGATCTTGAGCGACAACGACCACGGTACGAACACGCTGTTCAGCCTTATCGCAGACGGCTCCACGCCTCGCTTTATTACTGAGTCAGACAGCGCCAAGCCCCCGAAGGCTCTGGACTCCTACAAGACTTACTGGAACAAGCACAAGGCGTACATGCTGCTCGTCGACGACGACTACATGAAGTACATCGAGTTGTGCGACGAAAACCGCGTGAAACCCCTTGAATTCCGTGAGTGGTTGAAGTCTAACTACAGCGAGGAGGACATACGCCTCTACGACGGCGCAGATGACGTAGCTAACGATTCTTCGCGTCCGAAGTCGGCTACGAAGGAATACATGCGACAGTACAATGCACGACGTAGGGAGAAGCAGCGGCTTTACCAACAAATGAAAAAGGGCGTCCGTTAGGGCGTCCTTTTTTACTCCACATAACACTAATAGCTTAGTGCGTTACGCTCGAACTCTGGCGGCTCCGACGGCTCCGTCTTCTGCTTCAAGCCCCACTTCCACTTGCCGTTCTGGCCTGGGACTGGAATCTTCTCGCACTCGTCCTTGAAGTGCCATTGGTACGTACCGTCCGACATCTTCACGCGGACACGTGTCGAGGCCCACTTGGCCTTGTATTCGTAGTCCTTGTCGTTGGACTTCTGTTCCACCTTGTCGGATGGAACTCCTTCGACGTTGACGGACGGCTGGCCAGTGAGACGCGCAAGACGGTCTTTCACTTCGAGCTGAAGCGGATCCAGCTTTTCGCCTTCGCTGCACTGCCAGCGCGTGGCTTCGAGCAGCAAGTCGGTCAGATAGTAAATTTCTTCTTGTGGCGTGATGTTAATTGACATATAATAAAACCAGATAACACCGATAAAGTTAAACTTAAAGGGAATTGCTCACGCCCCTGGGAACCATAAAACCAGAAGCGTGAGCGGAGCATCCCCATGCTCAAATTTGAGTCCGTCCCTGGTTATCCCTTTCAGGGACGGACGGTTCGCTATATGGCAACAGTGAACCCTGTAAGACACCTAGAATTTAGCGACAAAGGCGTTTAACGCACTCTGAACCACTGAGTTACGTGCCCTTGCGAGCACGGCTGGACTCGAACCAGCGACCACGGCCTTATCAAGACGAAGTAACCCTTATCTATCACTGAGGTGCCTTACAGGGCCCACCCTTGCGGATGGACGCTGCAACACGTTCAATTAGGAGGTATTATGATAGGTGGGGCAGCCCTTATAATGAAAGACTGGCACACCATTGCCAGTCTATTTTACGTCGGTCTGGCGGTCGATGCTTTAAATATAGCAAATACTGATCAGAACGGCAAGAGCATTTGCGAGAAAACTTTAGGCTTTACACGCGATAGTCGGTATTTCGCCTCGATTTCCTCGTTGTTGAGGATTGCAGACATCGTAAAGACTTGCAAATCCTTGTCCTTGGACTCCGGAATGCCGATAACCATCTGGCGCACAAACTCCGTAAATTCGGTACTGCTGCTAGCCCACGGCCACTTGTCCTCGGTATAGTTTGGCCAGTAGTTCTCATCGGCGACGGATAGCTCTATTGGCTCTTCTTTACCAAGCATCCTTAGCATATCGTCATAGCGGAGCTTAACCTCTTCCAGTTCTGTTGGTTGCGTACAAACTACTGCACCAGACAGCAAGCTAAACATAGAGAATGTGTACAAAGTAACTACATCGTATTTCATTGGAGATCTCCCTTGTCTTGCCAAATATAGTCAGGTGTGGTCTTTCTGGCAACTGTCTTCCTTTTCTTTGGCTTTTCATCGCAGTCAAATGTGACTTCGTAATCCGTGTCACGACCTCTGGACGTATACTCGTCTTTAACATGGATCGTGATAATTTCCTGGTTCACGTACTTATCGGCATTAAGCGTGTATTTCGTGCTTGAACATTCGTCCGCGCCCAGATGCCCACGAACCGGATGGCTCTCGAACTCCGACACGACATCTATCTTCTCTGGAGTAGTGAACTTGTATGCAGACCACGCATCGGACTTCGACTGGTCATATACCGAATCGCTAAGTTGTACGCAAAGTATCGGATAAATTAAGTTGTTCTTCTTGGAATAGTCGCCAAGAATATGTACGACGTTTTCCGACTTGATTACTTTCGGAACACCAGTCGTGCTGTACGTAACAACTTCGAAACCAGCCTTTCTGAACTTGGAGGCATGCTCGCAAGTAGTCAGCACTCTGTCAAGCAACTCGGCATAAACAGTTTTGCGATAGCGGTCATTACGGCGGAATACATTGATATAGCTTTCAGGATCTAGCGGATTCGCCAGCCTCCCACTGACTACTGGGAAGAAGCTACCGTTGTCCTCGACGATGCAGCTGACGTTGGCCAGCTTGGCAGCTTTAATTAAAATTTCGTTTTCGGTTTTCATAAGTCCCCTTGGGATAGTAAAAGGGAGGCCGACTATTGGCCGACCTCCCGACGATTAACAGAGAAATTAGTCTTCGTCGTCTTCGACCTTGTTCTTAGACTGGGTCTTGGTCTTGTACGGCGACTTACCGACTACTGCATCATCCTTCTTAGGAGCTTCCTTCTGTGCCTTCTGCTCGGCTTCGTCATCGTCTTCAGCGTCTGCATTCGGATCGTCGAAGTAGTTGTTGTAATAAGGGCGACCGTTGGAGTCAACCTTGTCGCTTGCCTTGCGGAAGCAGTTGGCGGTGATTTCCTTCTTGGACGCATACTTCTGGGCGCAAAGGATGAGGGTGCGGAGAGCTTCCTGAATTCCTTCATCGTCTTCGTCAACCATCTTTTCATCCTTGACACCAGCGGCAGAGAGCCAGTCGCTGATCTGAAGGTACTTCTTGTTCGCCATGTCTTCGTTCTTGACGCTCACGTATTCGGTGAAGACGCCACCGATCGCTTCGGCATCGGTATCCTTACGGACGCCAATAACCTTGAACGACAACTTACCTTGTTCAGCATCGCCGTTACGGTTCTTTCCCCATTCGGCATTGGTAAGTTGAACAACGTAATGTCCTTCACCAGCAATCTTGGCACCAGTAGAAGACGTGGAGATTTCGCCAGCATCACGCTTGGCACGGAGGGTATCTAACATGTTAGCCATTGCTAACTCCTTTATTTGTGAGGGGCATCCCCTCGGTTAACGATTAAAAATATAGTAAAGTCAAATTTGAATGGCAACTCAGTCAATTATGTACTTCTCGAAGTACTTCTTTGCCATCGAATTCCACTGGTCTTTCGCATCGGACGAGTGCAACCAGTTTTCGCCGTGTTTGACGACTTCTGGGTTGCCGACAAGCATCAAGTCTTCGCCAAGAACTTCGTCAGCCGCTTGCTTGAACGCAGCCGTCGCCTTCTGGATATCGGATTCCATGTTCTCTATCTTGCCAGTAATCGATATGGCATCGTGCAGTGTAGCGTAGATACGCACACCAGCTTCATCGCACAGCGTACAAGCCCTGCGCAGAATTACGGCACCAGTCCCCTGCACTGGGTAGTTTCCGATAGACAGTATGTTCGGGTCGTCTGGGCCTATGCGCCATCCGTCTGCGAGTACGATTCCGCCACAAAATCCTTGCTTATAAAGAGTTTTCAATTCGCTTACGCATTCGAATTCCTGGGCAAATGTGTCGTGGTACTCGTCGACGAACTTCTCCCCAAAATCCCACGGAAGCTTGTCGCGTTCAGCTGGTGGAAGTGACGCTGCTACACGGCGTTGAAGACTGTTCGCTCCCATACCGAACTGCATGCCCAAGAAACCAGACTTGTAGTTCTTGCGGACTCGATCCCAGTGCTCTTCCTTGAACCACTTCTCTGTCTCGCGTTGCTCTTCGGTAAGGATTGGCTTGTCTTTCGGGTATGCTCCGGCCAACTGGGCGTACATCATATACACATCGGCAGAGCGATAGACTTTTCGCTTGTTCTCGTCGTTGTACAGTGCTGCGGCGATAGCGACTTCTTCCGAGTGGGCATCCAAGTCACAGACATAGGTATCTTTCTTCGGGTTAACCAAAATCCTGAACCATTTGGGGCCGAGAAAGATAAACGTGCTCGCCTTCGTGGCGTTTCGCCCAGTCTTGGTGCCAAACGGGCCGAACGACGGTCGCTGTTTCCCATCAGAACCGATAGATGCATCCAACTTGACTGAGCCGTCATCTTGCACGGCCATCGCCTTGATGGAAGACAGTGCTTCCGTGTGCTTCTTATAATCGTGGATAAGTCCGCCGTCGTCCATTTCCTTGAGGTAGTTGGAATCAAGACTGTAGCTTCCAGCGGCTGTGCGTCGCCACGCCACATCGTTAGCCTCACAATACCTTGCTATCATGTCTACGATTAGGTCGCTGTCCTTCGTGATTACCGGATCCTTGTACGGAGACTTCTTCAGCATCTGTTTCTTCTTCGACAGAATCATCCTATTATTCTTGCCGATGCGGTAAATCGGATTGTCCGGATGGTCGACATTCCAGCTCATCTGCGTATCCGTAAGAATCTTAGGTACAGCCGCCTTCACCGACTCGTACTTATCCTTATGCAGCGGAATTCCTCTGGCGGAATACATGGCCAGCTGTGCAGCCCAATGCCCCATCATGTCGCGGATTTCGTTTATCGGCTTTATCTTGTTCAAAGGACACTGGAGGATTTCTCCGTCCATTACGAACAAATGACGCTGAGAGCCTACAGACAACATCTCGTGGTTAATTTCTCTGTCAAGGTCAGCCATCCGACTGATATCGGAAGAGCAGTATTCAAGGATAAGCTCCTTGTTATCGGCTATCGCTTTAGGATTGTCGCGGTTTGCGATAATTATGCCTTCCCTTATGCGGTGCTTCGTTTCCTTGTCCTCAATCACGTCTTCCTTGTCGATTACATTGAAGAAGTACTCTGCATCGAGAAGGCCGAACCCAGCTTCTTGGTTCGTTACCATGCATCCCCTTTCACGGGCTTCTGCACGGCATGCTTCCATGTTGTCTTGACGTGCGTCTTCTTCGTCTTCCTTGCTCATCCTCTTGGTGAGCTTAGATACTGGAGGCATAGACCAAGATGTCTTGTAGTCGCTAGAGATGACGTTGCCATAAGTGTATCTGTCGTCCCCGTTGCGTAGCCATTTCCAATCCAAGTAGAGGTCGTTCCATACAAACTTTCGTGGGTCTAGTCCAAGAGCGCGGATGCAACGTCCTTCGGCCATGTCCACGTTGTACGCGACCATCGTGTACGAATCAAGCTCATCGAGCCTACGGATCAAGGCTTCGGTGTCGGAGCCGTCCAATAGCCAGAACTTTTCGGCCTTTCCGCCATCGACGGACAGAGCACAGCAGATAAGACCCATGTGGAGTTCATTGGGCTGGTTGAATTCAAAGTCGATGTAAACCCTATTCTTCATTGGCGACCTTCCTCAAGTAATAGTAGGATTTTCCATCGGACTTGTCTTGCGGAAGGATGTCCTTGGAGGTCGAAATGAGCTGGGACATCCTAGCTACCGACATCTGCTTGAATCCGTTCTTTGACACGAATCTTGAGAATAAGCGGTAAAGCTTGCTGCGTTCCATGGAGTCTGCATTGTCCGGTACTTCGCCGTCGACAGAGTCCACGAGTTCCATCCCCATATCGCGGAGCCACAGCGTAATGATGTCCGTCCTTCGGCTATAGGTGAGCTGGAGTTCGTGAAGCTCGTGCTCAATGTCGGCTCCGAGCGTAGGCACTTCGTTTTCGTCAAGGAACTGGTACGCATCGAGTAAGGTGTTGTTGAAAAACTCATCGATTTCACTCCAGTCACGGTCGATAGCCTCATCCCTTGTGAGCATGGAGTCGAAACTGAAGTATCTGCGGTATTCCGTATCTTGGATAACGTCGCTGATGTGCAAGTTCGTAGAACTGGCGAACACCATGTTCATGAGCGATGCCGTATCCGTCGTTGTATAGAGCTCTCGGCCCTTTTCGACATCGAGCGTAATGACACGCTTCATCAGGGCACCAAGGTCGGCTGCAGAGACGGTGGATGCGTTCTTGCCCATGCCCAGTTCTTGGAAGTCAAGCAAGGCGTATGCTCCCTTGGTCAATGCCTTGACGGAGGACTTGTCCAAGAAGTCGCCAAGGGTCACGGCGTTGTTGAATGCGTATTTGAATGGGTCGCAGATGTGGGCAAGCAGCCTTGATTTACCGATGCCTTGCGTACGGCTGTAAATCAGGAAGAAGATACGCAAGTCGTTAGGCTTTAGTCCGAATGCTGCCCTTTTCGTAGAGTGAATGAGATATCGCCACATCTTGCGGTTGAGTCTGGTGCTCACGATGCCGTATTTCGCGAAGACGGTGTTAGTCCAGTCCACGAACTTGAACCCGCGACCCTTCACATCCGGGTTGTACATGATCTTTCGGAGAGCTTCTTCTCTCTGGTTGCGGACGAACTCGCGGTGGATCTGTTCGACATAGGCAGTGGCTTCTTCCAGCTTCGGACACGGTATGTTCTCTTGGATCAGTGCAATCCTAGTTTCCTTTGCGGCATCCTTGAGCCCTACTTGTTCGTTGTAGAGTCCGCCTTTCTTGAAGATGATGGGCGTGTTGCTCTCTATGCGCAGTTCGAATTCGTCAAGGAACTTGCCCGTGAAGTTGAGCATCAAGTCTTGTGCGGTCGGCTTGCCGTCCGATTCAGCTTCCTTTACTGGGATGTGAGATGCGACGTATGCATCGATGTCGTCGTCATCTATAGCGAAATAATTCTCGTTGAAACCCTTCAGTGCCTTCCAAGCAGTAAGTATCGCCTTCGTGGCTACGGGTCGGTTTCCGGCATCACGGACTTTGCCGTTGTACTGGATGATGAACTTCTTGGCGTTAAACCATTCTGTAAAAATTTGTTCTTGTTCTTCGGTCATTTCTTACTCGCATTAACTTTAAAGGTTCGGCTGAGAAATTAGCTCAAAGATTGGCCCTCAGTGCTAATTCTCAGCCGAACCCAATGCGTCGGTAAGAAAACTCAGTCGAACATGAGGGCCAATCAGTTCGACATGAAATATAGCAAAAAAGAATTCTGGTGGCAACTCCAGACTGGAAATCAGAATTCTTCCTAGATGTATTCTATATATAAAAATATTCTTCTATATTGGATTTTTTTTTATCAAATTGTCGAAATTTGCTCAAAATCGACATTTCTCTGGAATTTGTATGTAATACGTACAGTATACTAGATACTAGAATACAGGCGCTTAGGGCCTAATTAGGCCCCTGGCGCTCTAAAATAAGCTTTTTGTAAGGTTTTCTGGGTTGACAAACGGCTAGAAAAATTTTATCGTTTCGTCGTAGAAACGATAATTCGACTGAATTGAACTAATTTAGGCTGTATGAGCAAGATCGTACAGCCTTTCTTATTTTTTCTTACCGGGGCCGCATTGGCATACTACGGCTACCGGGTAATCAAGGACGCAATCGACAATCCTCCTCCTACAGACGAAGACGGACGAAAGCTTATAGTCGATTACGACGACAACGGCGACCCGATCTCTATCGGGGCCAACGAAGTCGACATAGACATGACTCTGGCAGCGTGGGCGGAGCAGAACCGGATGATCCGCCGTGCATAGTTATATACGTTTTAGAGTAATTTAATAAACGTAAAGGAGTAAGAGATGGCCAAGAATACAAAGAAGAAGTATGCAGATCCGGTCACCGGAACCTATGTTACGGACGCACCGTATGACAAGTCCGAGGAAATTGTGATGCCGAAGGTTGTGGAAGAATCCATCGCACGTCCTACCGACATCGTGACCGAAGCGAATGAAGCTATCAATCATGATTATCCGTGGGCTGTGCCGAGCATGACTGCTTTCAACCGTGCCGTGCTAGTGGAACTGTATCGAATCCGTAAGGCTCTGGAGGCCAAGTAATGCTTGATTACTTCATTAGTGAACATCCGTTTGTCACACTTATAGCAGCGATCGTCCTTACCACGGCCATCGCAGTCGCATGCGTGGCGCTTCCGTGTCGCTACGCCGTAGAGCATCAGTGCAGCCAACGCGCAGCCATGCTCAAGGCCGAATACCAGTACGATTTTTGGACGGGCTGCTGGGTCAAGCAAGCCGATAACACTTTGGTCGAGTACTCTACTGTCAGAAACGTTGGGGGCAAGTAATGGCTGGCAAGAAGGATCCCATCACGCGCAAGGCTAACAAAGACCCGCTGGCTCCGAAGCAAAAAGGTCAGAGTGCGAACAACCCTAACAAGACTGCTAACCTTATCAAGTATGCCGATGCTCTCGGCCTTACAACCACCGAATGGCACGAACGCATGGTACGTGCTCGTGCTATAAAGACTGCACTTCAGATAAATTTGCTGAACGCCGCAGTCGACGCTGGTCTTGAGGACTTGCTCCGTGAAGCGATAAAGACGAGGGATCCTGAGAAGGCTCAGCTGCTTGAAACCATTCTCAAGATTGTCGGCGCGACATTCCGCGACCAAGTTGGGGCCCCTGGCGTACAAGTTAATGTGTCTAGCAACGGTGACCCGGCACAGCCATTATCGATAAAGTTTACCGACGCACAGGAAGTAAAGAATGACGGAGACCAGCAGCAATGAAGTATGTTGAAGAATATGACCTATACATAGACGAAGACTTGGTTATATACGCCTATGGCACTAGAGACGACCGACAGAAGAACACTAAGAGAGGCTTCCTACATCAGCTAACTCCGTGGAAAGATAAGTCTGGGTATATGCGAGTAAGTTTGTGTCGGAATGGTAAAAAACAAAAGTACGCAGTACACAGGATAATTGCACTAGCTTTTATACCCAATCCGGAAGGTAAACCAGTAATTGACCACATAAATAGGGATCGGACAGATAATAGAATAGCTAATCTACGGTGGGCCACGTACAAAGAAAATATGGACAACACGAAAGCGGTAGACCGTGGGCTCCAAAAATACGGAGTGCGTTGTTGTGAAGATGTGAGAACGTACAACCATGAATATGGAAAACTTCGAAAATCAAGGCGTAAATAATATTGAGGTCGCCCTGCTTCCATGGCAGAAGAAGTTTCTACAGGCAGAAGCTTCTACAGTCATAGGTATTCTTGGCAGAGGGGCCGGGAAGAGCTTCGCTATGTCCATCCTTGTTGTCTTGTATTTACTAGAACACAAGAACGTAATATGCTGTGCTCAGCGATACGATTCCTTGAAGGATGTGCTTTATCGTGAGATCAAGAATCGCGTCCGTGAATGGAATTTGGATGATCGAATTACTTTTAAAGAAAACCCAGTCCGTGCTATTTGCGATGGTCAGTACATAGCTTATGGCGTGAGTTACGATAGTGTTGATGCAGCTCGTGGCCTTACAGAATGTAGTGCCATTTTGGCTGACGAAGTCGCACTGGCTCCAGCCGACCTCTTTACAACTCTGTCCCCTTGCCTCAGGGGCCCAGGTGTCAAACAACCGAAGATTTTCGCTTGTACGACTCCTAGAAAGGGATCTATCTGGAATGTCCGTTTTAACGAAGCGAATAAGCTAGGTTGGCAGCTGATTACTGGTTCTACGTATGATAATACATTCTTGTCTGCTGAAAGCATCAAGCTCATTGAAGATTCCATTCCAGATAAGTCCATGCGAGATCAGGAGCTGAACGGTGTCATTTTGGACGAAGGTGCCAGCTCTGCAATCATTAAGTTGTCTGAATTCCCTCAACAAAGCCGCCTATCTGACGACAAACTATGCATTCTCGGATTAGACTGTGCTAATGGTGTCGACCGCGACTCTACTTCGCTGTTTCTTCGTAGAGGCACCCAGACTTTGTATATGGAGAAGAATGCCAAGTGGGATGCGGACAAAACCGCAATGAAGATTTTTGAATTACACAAGGCCCACCACATAGACAAGATTTACGCTGACGCCGCTTTCAGTGATCTCGTGATAGACCGTGTGAAGTTCAATATCGCTTGTGAACAAATTATGTTTGGTTCTGCTGCTGAACGTAATGATGTATATGCAAACAAGAGAGCTGAGATGTTTGGAAACCTAGCAGAGTGCGTCAGAGACCATGGACTCTGTGTAGAAGGGTTTGAGCTGACAGCAGAGTTGAAACGCCAGATGTGTGCAATCAGTTGGATGAAGAACAACCAAGGAAGGTTGTTGGTAACGCCTAAAGATGACTTGCGTATGGTACTTGGGATGTCTACCGATATTGCGGATGCTGCTGCACTCGCTTGTATCGGCTTTGTACACAAAGACCCCAGACAGATGGCGATGAATTACATTGAAGACCCTGGGTACAAAGAGGATCTTGCAGCAATTATGGATGACGACTGATGCTCCACGCTTCACGAAACCCCTATGAGAATGCGGAGCTTTTTGTAGCATTGGAACGTCTTCGCAGAAACGACGACCTTGACGACAAGTCAAGCAATGAGCTCGGTGAACTGTTGATGTCCGTTACGAAGTACGCAATAACTTGTATGCTGCGCAACGGTTCGTTCCTTGGCGATGCGCCGGACGAACTGGAGAGCGAAACTCTCTTGTACGTAATCGAGACTTCGCGAAAGGTGGACACCGACGTTCCGAAGCGCTTCGTAAGCTGTCTGCTGAAGTCCGCGCAGAATCGTGTAAGATGGATCATGCGCGACACGCGCAACCACAGAAGGGTTCTGTCCCCGTGCATAGACGGCGATGCGAAGGAAGTCGAATGCGAAATCGACGGAACTTGCGAGGTCGATCTGTTTGAACAAGTTAAGTTAAATTCTAAGAAAGGAGCCGAAGATGGCGAGAAAGACATTTGAAGACTTAGTTGCCGAAGCAGCCGAAGAAGAACGCGCTGCCAAGGCAGAGAACCAGAACCAGCCTCCTGAGGACTGGAGCAACAAGGCACCGTCCGACTGGAGCAAGCCGGAAGAGACTCCGTCTGAGGAACCTACCCAGACGGAAGAGCCGACACCAGCCGTGGAAGAACCTCCGAAGGAAACTCCGGCCCCGGCTCCAGAGCCGAAGCCAGCAGAGGAACCTCCGAAGAAAGACGAAGTGATGGATGAGCTTGACAATACGAACAGCATCATCCGCAAGCGCCTTGAGAAGCAGTCCAAGAAGTATGAGGAAGCCCTTGCACAGAAGGATGCCCGTTACGAGGAACTCAAGAAGGAGCTTGAGGAGCTTAAAAAAAATCAGCCTCAGCCGCAGCCTAAGACTCGCAAGGATTTCGAGTATGACGAAGATTATGTGCAGTATTTGACTCGTACCGAGATGGACAAGATGGACGCTGAAAAGGCCAAGGCGAAGGCCGAAGCCGATGCGGAAGCCGCCAAGCAGCGTGAAGCCGAAGAAGCTGAAAAGGCCAGCATCAAGCAGCGCCAGAACCGCTTCCTTGCCAACATCGACGAATGCTTCGAAGGCGATGAACGAACAGAATTTCTCAAGCGCGTCCAGTATGCCAACAGCAAGGGTCTGGGCGACTTGCTCGACTCATGTCCGATGGCAAGTGACTACTTGCTCGGTTCTGAGAAGGGGCCTCTTGTCTTGCAGAAGATCATGAACGATGCAGACACGTTCCGCAAGGTATTTCCGGTCAAGGGTATCAGCCCGATGGAGCAGTTCTACACGCTCAAGGAAGTCGAACGCCAGTGCATTTCTGAGCGCACCAAGCCAGCTGAAACTCCAGCCGCTCCGGCTCCGAAGCCAGCAGCTCCGAAGCTTGGCAAACCTGGTAGCCAAGGCGGTGGCGGAACCATGGGCGATCCGATGGCCGATCCAAAATCTCGCAGGGACTGGGTTCGGTCAGTAATGGGCTATTAAAGAAAAAGGCCGCCTACTTGGCGGTCTTCTTCATTTCTTCACGGATCTTGTCGTTGACAAACCGGGATATGCCTCCGGGCCGTCCTTTTAGAACGCTGGTGACATAGGCGGCCAAGTCCTCATCGAGGCGGACGTGAACGAACCCTTTCTTTTTCATGCTAGCCTCCAATCTGGTTGATGATGGACTGGGCAATCTTCAATGCGTCTTGCTTGCTGAGGCTGAACGTAAGACCATTGATGCTTACTGATACTTCACCGGATTCTTGCGTAGCCTTCGGTTGTTCGGTTCTTCTCTTCTGGAACTCATTCGCTATGGCATTAGCTTCTTCGTCCGTAAACAGAACATGTGGGTTTTCACTTTTAAGGCGTCCGCCAACACCGAGATACGTCGCTATGGTACTCACTTTTGACCTGTCGTGTACTGAACGAGGGATCCCTGCTCTGTCGGCTACGTCCGACATTGCGAACAGTCGTGTGACTTCGAAGTCCGTTGATTCGCTGATTACACGTTTCTGGAAGTCCTTTACAGATTCAGACTGTGCTACCTTGACCAGAATCTCGTCGGCTACTTCTATGCTGAAAAGGTTGTCTTGCTGGCGGTTGCGGTTAAAGATGAAGTGCGGAACGAAGCTGAGTACGCTGTGCAGCAACGTGCGGCACTGGTACTGGGTTTCAAATCCGAACTTTTTGGTAAATGCGTCGTACAAGTATGACGGCTGTGCGTATCGCACCGGGAACTGCGGATCTGCTAGCGGCTTATGCTCGGCCTTCTTCGGCTCTTGCTTTTTCTTGGTGGGTCGAGCCTTCGGCCCGTCTTGCTTTGCAAATTCTACCGCTTTCATGTAGTTTTCGTAGTCCATGAACTTTATACGGGAGCCATCAGTGTCCAAGAAGTCGAATGGCTTGCACTCTGACTTTACTAAGAACTGATGTAACGATACCTGGTTTTCGCCAGCCTGGTTTGCGGCATCTTGCATTGTATATATCGTGGCAACCGAGGGGTTGTTTACAGCCTTGATAAGGGTGCAGAAATCCTTCTCGGCGTCTTCAAGGCTTGACGGGTTTGCTTTCCGAGCACGTATGGCCGTGTTTACAATCATGTTGTACGTTTCTTCATCATAGAGACGGAACTGTTTTTTGTTGGCCGTTGACTCAGTACGGTATACACGCACATACGGCTCTATGTGTTTCTTTGCGTAGTCGAAGTGCTTGGCAGGGATGTGGCGGCGGATTTCCTTCAGAAGGGTTTCTTGGCTAATCAGTTTCATTAGTGGGTCTCCTTGTTTTCTTTGTTAAGCTGGGCTCTAAGGTATTCAAGCAAGTCTGGTTCTTTCTTGATGCCGATCCATTTGTACTCCATTCCGTCAACCATCACAGTGTCTTCAGGAGCCTTCCAATCGATTACTCTGTACCTACCGTCGAGCTGACGCATTACCTGTCGCCCATATTTTGTAAGTTCGAGGTTTGAAGCTACGAGCAATTCTGCAATGTCGTCAATATGGCAGTCGTACAGTCTTTTGGTCTGTTTTGCATTTATCCAGTTTGCCAAGCATACTCCAGTAAAGAATGCTACTACCGGCATTGATGAATAATCGAAAAGGATTGCGATGATCAAGAGGATGCCGTCGAGGATGAATGCGATTGCTGTACCAGTGGTTAGTTTGCTCATTGGGGAAGTCTCCTTGTTTAAGTTTCTGATAGAAAGATAGCTTAATTCTGCTAGATTGTCAACACAAAAGCAACACAATTGTGTAAAAAGATGTTTACATAGTGTACCTTATGCATATTTATTAGTAGAGCGGGGCAGAAACAGCCGCGTATTTCCGGTTTCCGGCTACCCTTGCAGCTCCAAATCTTAAATCCCACGTAATCTCCAGTCTGGGCTGGGCGGTCGGACAGATCCGTTAGTTTGCCCAAATTCCAAACAAATTAACCCAGCCATAAAACAACAGGAGATTTACCATGGCTAATACGTTTGTACACAAGAAGAAGCTTGACATGCTTGCCACCGCCATTCGTGACAACATGCCGTATGTCCGCGCATCCGAACAGAAGTACCCGCAGTCTGAACTGAAGGGCAAGAAGTACGGTGCCGAAGTCAATGTTTACCTTACCGACGCGGGTACGGTTTCTGACGGTATCGTCGCAAATCCGGATTCCGTGCATGAAATCCAGCTCACTGCTTACATGCAGAACAAGAACACTGCCGTTGAAACTGACATCTGGGAAGATTTCAACGACATCGAATCCTTCGCCAAGGAAGTGTTGAAGCCTCGTGCTCTCAAGCTCGCTCGTACGATCGAAAAGGACGTCATCGACCACAACATCCTTCGTGGCATGCAGGCCGTTGTCGCTAAAAAGACTTCCGTTGCTCTCGACGGTGCTTCCTTCGACTTCCTTTCTCAGGCTGCTACCAAGCTTGACGAGCTTTCCGTGACTGGCCGTAAGGTTCAGTTTGCTTCTCCGTCGGTCTACGCAAAGATCGCTTCTACTGGATTGGCCAAGTTCTTGCCGGACGCAATCCAGACTGACATCTACCGCAACAAGTACCTTGGCGAATATGCTGGCGCTTCTTGCGTGGAACAGGCTTTGCTCCCGACCATCAAGCTGACCTCCACTGCCGACAACGCTCCGACTCTCACCTTTACTCCGGTGAAGGACGGCTCTACCATCGTTGGTTACACTGTCGGTGCTCTCACTGCTTCTAGTGGTTCCAAGACCATCGAAGAAGGTGCTGCTTACGTTGTTCCGGGTGTGTACCTCCTCGACGAATCCGGCATGGAAACTGACCAACCGCTGGTTGTAATTGTCCACAAGGTCATCTCCGGCACTTCCAAGGGTACGCTCACGGAAGCTCTCGGCATCGAAGACCTCCGCGTGACTGCCAAGGGTTACTCTGAAGGCACCCCGAATGTGTGGGTTGACCCGACTACGTTCGACTCTGGCTCCAGCACCACGACCGTTACTTGTAGCTTCATCGACGGCATGGCTGCCAACAAGAACTACATCGTCGGTCAGTGCCGTATCGATGACGCCCTCGTGTTCGACTCCTACTCCTTCTCTGACTTGCCGTCAAGCCGTCAGGAAAACGTGGGTAACGAAGGCCCGATCACCCTTAAAGCAATGGCGTTCGGAAATGGCCTTAATGGTACGCAGATGACTCGTATCGATGCGCCATACCTTGCCACAATTTGGGAACCACGTCGTTCTGTCGTGACCTACGTGGAATGCTGATGACGTTGTACGTAAAGTAACATACAAATTAAGAAGGCTGGGCAGACTGCTCGGCCTTCTTTTTTGCTCTGTATTTTCTTGCGTACTCTCTTCGTGTTTTTCTATGCTTAGCTGCTCGGTTCGGATCGCTCATCATTTCTTGATACTGTACTTTCTTCGCTTCGTTACTGAAATCTTTAGGACGGAACCCTAGTTTATTGATTGCATCGATTGCGAGCGCAGAGTTTGCTATCTGCTCAGACCTAGTAGCCCATCTGAGGTTACGTCTATGGTTATTTTCAGGATTTCTGTCTATGTGATCCGTAGTTGGCTTATCGAAGAAGTTTTCGTTGAACGTTTCATTTACCAAAGTGTGGACGTATTCGCTACCTCGGACTCTGTTGAAAAACGTCGATATCATGTAGTATCTACGGCCAGTTCCAGCTTTGTGACCTTTGCTCCATCCCTTGGCTAGCTTAACGAATCCGTCTTCTCGCACTAGAAGCCCAGTCCTTGGATGCTTTCCGGCTAGAGTGCCACTTAAGGTGCTGTACACGTTTGCAATCATTTCTACCCCGCATAGTTATATGTGATGGGAAATATAGACTTTTTAACTAGGAGCGTCAAATGCTGAGTGTGAACGCACTTATACAAGAAGCTGCCGAACTATGTTCAATGACGGGGTTAGGGGAATCCGTTGACGGCACCCTTGCTGCCTCTTGTCTCAACCTTTTGAACCGTACAATCGCCAAGCTGAACAACGACAACTACTTCTCTAGCTGTCTGGAGACCGTCGACATCAACGCCGCTGGCGAAGTCCAGTTCAAGGAACTGGAGGAAGGCGAAGTCGTGCCGGATGGAGAAGTTGTTATAAACATGGATCCGCCGGAAGCTATCGTCGGTGTCTCGCGTAAGGTGGGTATTCGCTGGCTCCAGCTGTACGGCTCCAACCCGCAGGACATGGCATCCGTCCGTTCGATGACGCTGCCAAGCCATTACTGCTATCAGGTTTTCACCGAGACTACTCCGCACGACCATACTCCACACAACCGACTCGTTGGCAAGCTGTCGCTGAACGGTACCGGGCGTTCCGACCTCAAGATATTCATGAACCGTAGGATTCCTACGCTCAAGCTGACCGACGCAATTCCTATATCCCCGCTGTATCATGACGCAATACTTTACTCGCTGGCAGAACTGATGTGCGTTCAGTTCAAGCTGACCGACTATCAGCCGGAGATCAACCGTGAGAAGAATGCTGCGCTCGCAATGATCGACCGCAACACCTTGAACAACAGAATGATGGAGAACGGTACACGCCTGTCCACCAGCTGGGATCGTGCCTACTACGACGGCCTTGCTGGTGACGGACTGGCCATCGAATAAGGAGTCCAGATGGCAACTTCCAAAGTCATTAACTTGCTCGTAGGTTCTACAAACAAGGCCAAGTATCCGGCTGTGCAGGGCACGGAGCTTTCGGTCAACATGTTCCACAGCGACAACGGATCCGTGAGCTTCCTTGAATCTGTTCCGGGCCTACAGCGAATCTTCCAGATAAACGGCAAGTGCCGTGGCACTTACGTATCGACTCGTGGCCTTGATTCTGAGCGCAGTACCGAAGACATGTTCGCCGCGATGGGCAATGTCGTATACCGCTTGAAGGAAAACGAGAAGACTAAGTTGTTCAACATCGCTCCGGGTTCCCAGCGTGTGTGCTTCGCTGAGACTGGTGGCCCTACTCCTATTATGTTGTGTGCAGACGGATTCAACCTTCATGCGTACAACCTAAGCACTGGCGAATACAGAAAGGTTCAGCTCCCGGTCGCCGTCGAGAACGACGGTCACATGGTCAAGCCCAGTCACGTGGCTGTGATTGACGGGTGCATCGTGATTAACGATACTGAGAGCGGTTATGTGTATTACTCTATCAGATATCCTTTGTCTTCACCGACAAGAGAAGTGTTCGACTTGCTCAACGGTGAAGTCCAGTACGAGGCTGACGGAATCACCGTGAAGAAGATGACGGTCGATTCGTACGACTGGTGCTTCTACGACAATTATCACGTACAAATGTTTTTCCTCTCGACTGGATCTAGCGACTGCGTCAACGGCTTGATCAGTGTAGGCTCGTTCCTTTACGTGTTCGGCCCGAAGTCGGTCGAGGTCAAGTCCTATCAGGGGTCGGAGTACAACACGTGGTCTGACCTCTACTTCTCCGCAGTTAGTTCGTTCGGTCTCGAATCTCCTAATAGTTTGTGCCAAGTAGGTACGACTGTGTTCTTCGTTTCGTCTGGCCAGCAGAGAGGCAAGTGCATCATGGCCGTGACTGGGACGGACTTCCAGGTTATCAGCGACCAGTGGCTTGACGAAAAGCTTGAATCGGAAATTACCGACACTGCGTACATGTTCCCTTATTCGACTTCGCACCACATGTTCGTTACGTTGCAAGCAAACACCATCGGCGAAACTTGGACGTACGACTTGACCACGAAGGAGTGGCACCAGCGCACTAGCCGCGACCGCAACACTGGCCTTGAGAAGCAGTGGCGCGTGGGCGGTGTGGCCTACTGGCGCGAGAAGTTCTACGCATTCACCAACGATGGTCTGTTCTGCCACTTCACCGGATGGATGGAGCAGTGGAAGGACGATGTCGAGATGCCAGTCATACGCCACCGTCAAGGCCCGGTGTTCGTGAGCGACAACAGACCTTTCATCATGGAAGAGCTTGCACTGGAATGCAACGTGGGCCATTGCCCGGATTACAAACAACGTCCGGAAGTTCTGCTCGAAGTTTCGAAGGACGGCGGCGAGACTTTCGGAAACATGCGTTCGGCTTCGTTCGGTGTGACTGGTGACTACTCTCACCGTGTCCGCTGGCATGCGCTCGGTATGGTGCGTCTTGCGGTTGTACGTATAACGTTCTCTGAACCTATGGACTTTGTACTCACCGACTGCGATGTCCGTGCAGCCAAGACAGGAGCGATGGTCTGATGTATCGTGGTGGATCTATCAACCTTAACCAGCCGCTTGAGATGGTGCGCCAAGTGCTGTCCGGCGACTGGGTCGAGTACATGAAGAACGGCTGGCACATCGTAAGCTGTCCGCTGTTCACTACAATGGAAAAGGTTTGCGAGGAAGGTACTGCATTGCTTCCGCTTACAGTGTGGCAGCAGACATTCGCAGACATCGTGTGGGACGGTGGCAGCACCAAGCAGATGGTCAAGCCCGGTGCTACCAGCATAGTTATTGACGGACAGAGTAGCTTTGTCCGTATCACCATTTACGGCCAAGGAGACAAGTAGTTATGGCTTTTATGGAATCAGCGGGTTCGTTTGTTGCGAATCCATTCGGTCTTGGGGATGCTGGTTACGGCTTCCTTGACCAGTTAGGTGAACAGCTTGGTCTGTCCAACCGCAAGCAAGTACAGGCTGGAATGGCTTCGCTTGACAACTTGCTAGCGGAAGCGAACCAAGTGGGTTCCCAGAACCGTTCGCTCTACAACGACTACATGGGCAAGGCGAACCAGATGTACGGAGAGAATGCCGGAAAGTACAACGACGCATTGTCCAAGTACGAGGCTGCGATGGGCGAAGGCCCTGACACCTTCACTTATCAACAAGATATTAACAATTTTTACGACAAATTCGCCAACCAGCGAGCCGATGCCGCCATGCAGTCGATGCGTAATATGGGCGGCGCTAACTTGTTCTCAAGCGACTTTATGAACAATATGGCCGCGAAGCAGCAAGCCCTGGCTTCCGAGGAATGGTCTAAGGCGTACGACAAGATGATGCAAGACCGTCAGCAGCAGCTCGCGGAATGGCAAGCCGGACAGCAGAGCAAGCAGAACTACATCGGCAACCTCGGCAGCCTGACCAACATGTACGGCAACGACCGCAACCAGCTCATGAACGCTATGGGCGACTACTACTCGAACATGGCTTCGCAGAACAACGCGGACTTGCAGACAAAGTCCGACCTCACCCAGGCCAAGACCAACTTGGCGATGCAGGAGAACAGCGGTGCTGGCTCCATCCTCGGCGGCGTGGGCAAGGTCATCGGCGGAATCTTCGGAATGTAAGGAGTTAGACATGTTATGTCCAGCACACATAAGGCTGATTAAAAGATATTGTTCTGGCCGTGTCGAAGATATCGAAGGCTGGTCTGAAGCCATATCTTCTCCAGAACAGTATGAGTGCCATCATCGCATGGAAATCCAGCCAGACGGCACACTTCTGTCGAAACAATGGATGGTTGACCACGGTATTTACTTTGACGTAGATCCGTGGGCATTGGTGATGCTTCCTAAAAGCGAGCACCGTAAGCTTCACAATCGAAACAGACGCGAGACGGGTCACATCAGAAAGCCAATGCGAGCAAAGTCTAAATACGTTCAGCATACAGGTATGACGCGCAGAGAACTCGGTGCATACTTAGGAATGAGCGGTGGTTTAGTTTTAACTCAAGCGGTTATCGATAGGTGTAAGGCCGCTGGTATATGGAGGAATTAATCATGAGTCTTAATGTACAATGGCGATGGAACATGCCTACCGTCGGCGATCCGGACAAGGTGGCTGCTGGCAACCGTGCGGACTTCTTGTCTGGCCTAGACTCTATCGCTTCTGGGCTTATCAAGAGCGGCGAGAACAAGAGGGCAGACGAGAAGCAGCAGTGGCTTGAGAACACCACGGCTCAGAAATTCGCACACCAAGTCGAACAAGACCAGCTTGCACAGCAGAACGCTAACCGCAACTACATGCTGCAGCGAGACCAGTTCAATCTGAACAAGGAAAAGCAGCTGAACGACATTGCTCGCCAGAAGAAGCAAGATGAGTACATCCAGAAGATGTACGACTACTACTTCAGCAACGACGCGGAACAGCAAGAGCTGCAGAAGCTCCTCGCCAAGTACCAAGGCAAGGACGGTGCGACCAACGTAATGAACGGACTCAATCCGCTGTTCCTCAATCTGAGATAATTTAGACGTCATGGCAATACTGGCTTCACAGATCCTAGACCTTCCGGACGAGTATCCGTCGAGCGGAACCTTCGTCTACCCGGTGAACTACTTCCCCGGCTCTACCGCGTTCAATACCGTCTTCGGCGAGGATGCCGAGGCCGCTAGGATGCAGTCGCTTGAGGAACACCGTGCGGCACTGACAAAGTATCTGCGTCCGGGAATGGATCCCATACAGATGCAGTGGGCGATTGCCAAGGGTGCCGAGGAAGAGAAGGCGTTGCCGCAGTTCTGGGACGACCTGAAGCCGCGCCGTGCGACCAGGCCGACGTCGAACATGATGAGCGGCATCCGCATCAACCCGGACAACAGCATCAGCATCCAGTTCGGAGGAAAGGGCAAGTGGTACAGCTACCGTGGCGGCCCGAACCGTTACGAGGCATCACGCGAGGCACAGCGTCTGGTCACGGCACCGGACATCGAAAGGGAACTTAACCGTAACGGCGGATGGGCTGTTACGCACAAACTGTATTAAGGAGTTTGTATGGCACAGGGTATGGAATTCCGCTGGATGGGCGGTCATCCGAACGATGAAGAGCTTGTACGCATGGAGGCGGCAAGACAGGACGCGCAGGACTTGGCACAGCTTCAGAAGGCCAACGCCAATGCGACACGTGCGTATGACTGGATGGCGCTGGGCGAACAGCTCGGTACTTCCGGCGCGTATCAGGAGGCGATGGCGAAACAGGCCGCAGCGGAAGCCGAGAAGGCTGCAGATATGCAGCGTATCAAGGAACTTCAGGAGAAGATCGAGGCCAAGAAGGCTAGGATGCGTGAAGATCCGCGCATGCAAGTGGCTGCGATGATGGCCATGGGCGGACAGCCCGGTGCCTTGCAGAGTTTGTTGGTAAGCTCTGTCCAGCAAGACATGCAGAAGGAAGAGAAGGAACGTGCAGCCAAGAAGCAAGCGCAAACCCAGATGGATGCGTTGGAGAACAGCATTGGTAACAGCCTTACGTTCTTGTCTGGGCTTAACCAAGACCAGATCGACAAGTTCATGCTGTACACGCTTCCAACATTCCGTGCAAAGTTTCATGAACTTGAAGATGCTGGAGCCGTGTCTCGTCTGGGCGGCATAAAGTCTTGGAACGATGTGTTCGACAAGTTCAAGGCGAGCGGTACTAACAAGCGAATTTCCGCCAACAGGAAGAAGAACCGCAACTCTAAACTGGGGTTTGAATAATGGCTAAGGCGTGGCAAGATTTTGGCAAGAAGCTCGATGATGAAGCAAAGGATGCTCTCTTTGCTGGCGGCTTTGATTATGATTCGTACAGCTCGGACGAAGAACGCATCCGTGCCGCACTGGATATGCTTTACAATCTTCCGCTGTGGAAGAAGGCACGGTATGACGACCTCAAGCGTCTGCGTAACAAGTACGCCTATGACGAAAAGGGTGTAGACCCGTTCGACATTTCCAACGCGGCTTCTATTATCGGTTCGTGGTCGGACAAGGTAGCTGATGACGGCAAATCAAAGCTGACTCAGGGCGACCAGTTCTACGACCAGTATTGGAAGGCCGACAAGAACCAGCGCGAGTATTGGAAGGATGCCGTCGAGGGCAAGCTCGGCAAGGGTGCTTGGGAACAAATTAAGAAGCGCATGAACGCACGTCTAAAGGCCGAGACCTACGCCAAGATTGCCAAGGATCGCGCCTCTATCATGGAAGGTTACGACCCGGAGACTGGCGACGTCAACCCGGTCGACTGGGCTGAGTCGGCCTTTATGGGCATCTTCGCTCCCAGACAGAAGAAGGCATACAAGGAAGGTCGAGAACCGACAATGGCTGAAAAGGTTATGGACGCTGGCAGCAACATGGCTTACTCCATGATTCCAACTGGCAAGATCGGCGCTGCAATCGCTGGCCCAGCTGCTGGACTTGGCAAGAGAGTTCTCGGTGCTGTTGCTAGTAATGCGGTTGCACCGGCTGCAGTCGCAGTCGGTGACTTGGCCACTGGCGCACAGGACTATGCTGGTGTGAAGGATTTCGCTACGGATGTTGGCTTGGGAACACTGACCAACCTCGGTGTAAACAAGGGCCTAGCCGCTGTTGGTTCCCGCGCCATTCCGTTCTTGCTCGGACAAACTAAGGCTGAGAAGGGAAGCGCCAAGGTTCTGCGTGACATGCTTGACGGCAAGCCAACGGCCAAAGAAGCGGCTGAAGGCCAGGTGGCTGAAGCTACAAGCCGTGCCAAGGACGTGTTGAAGTCCAAGGCCGAACTGACTCCAGAAAATCAAGACCAGCTGCTGGACGATCTGCTCGTTACTGAGTTTGGCCGTATCGTGAAGAACGACAAGGAATACGCCAAGCAGCTCCAGAAGAACATCAAGGAATCGAAGGACTGGGCAGCCGAAAAGAACACCGATGCATACAAGCTTGTCGGCAAGGAACCGCTCTGGCAGACCGACGCCGTCACCGCATTGCGCAACAGGATTAGCAATAACCGTTTGCTAGAAACCAAGGTTGTTGGCCGTGACATGGCTTCCAAGCAGAAGACTTTCGAACAGCCGCTTGATGACAACATCTGGTCGTTCCTTGATGACGTCCCAGGTGACGAAGCCATTGTCCGTGAGACTCTTCGCCGTCATCCAGAACTTGAGAACTTGGTTACTCCGGAGAGCATGAAGCGCAAGGCCGCCTATGCCGCCAAGGATTTCGCCGTGAACAAGTACGGCTCCGACTCCGATGCATCCAAGGTGCTGGCGCTGGTTCCGGGAATGGAAGATCCGAAGAAGCTCCGCAAGGAACAAGACAAGGCTCGTCAGACCAAGAAGGAAGCCAAGGCTGCACAGATTCTGGACGTGAGTGGGTACGATGGCGAAGACCAGAAGTACTTAACGCTCATCAAGAACAAGCCGGAAGTCCTTCGTGGCATCGGCAAGGAAGCGCAAGACTCTAAGTTCAAGAACTGGCTGCTCCTTCGTGGCAACGACATACTCAGAAGTCAGGGATCTGACTTGTTCCGTCCGACCTTCGCCGTCGAATAAAGGAAGTAATTTCTATGGCAGATATGAATACAGAAACTCAGGACTATCTCATCGACCCGGCGGACGCATTCGATTCCGAGTCGATTGTCAACAAGTTCCGCGACTTCCGTGACCGTTCTAAGCGGAAGTTCGCCGACAACTACGAGAAGATGCGTACCGACCGCGACTTCCTTAACGGCGAGACGCAGTGGACGAAGGCGGACGGTCGCCACGTTTCGGACAAGCGTAACCGCCTGATCCTAAACGTCATATCCAACTCGGTCAACGCAGTGGTCAACCAGTACAGCGTATTCCCGTTCGTCTGGTACACTGGCAATCCGGAAGAAGACCAGCTGCTCGACGGACTTCTCAAGCGCGGCTCCAACGGAATGGCCGGAACGGAGGCTCTCAAGAACTCCGCCGGACTTGGCCTTGGCGTGATGGCGATGGGTACTGATGACGACGGCCTTCCTTGCATCTATGCCATCAACGACTTCGACCGAGTGGTTCTCGATCCGGACAGCACGGAAATTGACGGTGCTGACATGGTCGAGGCCGCATTGATCGACTACCGTGGCAAGCGCTGGGTCGAGCTGAACTACGGCCCTGAATGGGTTCCGGGTGACCGCGAGCAGAACATCGTGCCAGCCCGCAAGGACATGGTTCCCATCGTCACTTACTTTGTGCTGGAAGAGCAGGGCTGCCACGTCTATACGCTTGTAAACAACAACGCCATCGACGGCGGAATCTTGCCGCTGAACCGTGTGCCTGTCGTGCCCGTGTACGGCGAACGCTTCTACGACAACGAAGGCGACTTGCACTGGAACGGCATGGTGGCCAAGGCCAGAAGCATCCAGAAGCTGGTTAACTTGTCCGTGACCCAGCTTGCAGAACGTCTTAGTTTGTCTCCGAAGCCGCAGTGGATGGGCACGGTCGAAGCCTTCAAGGGCCTTGACAAGTATTACAAGGACGCCGGAGCAGGGCTCAACCCGATCCTTCCGTACAACAGAAAGTCCGCAGACCAAAAGGACGTGCTTGAACCTCCGCAGCGCTTCGATGCCAAGGTGCAGTTCGAAGACCTCGGCGGAGTCATCGGCAACATGTTGTCCGTAATGGGCAGCGTGACTGGCGTGGATGCGCACGGACTCATCGACCAGAACACGATGAAGACGGCTACGGAAGTGTCCTATGCCGCAGAAGCGTACTCAACGAACATCCGCCACTATATGGTTCACCTACAGGCCAGCTTCAAGGCTCTTGGCGATATGGTCGCGAAGATGATGGGCGTAGAAGGCGTAATCAGCATCGCACAAGGCCCGATTGAATGGATGGGTCTCAAGCAAGCCCGTGCAGAGATCGTGCAGCTCATGCAAGTGGCGGAACCGAACCAGAAGCCGTCGCTGGTCGATGCGCTTATCCAGACCTATCCGGACAACCCGGTGATGGCCAAGCTGTACGCGCAGCTCCACAGCTTGCCGACTCCGACTCCGATGGAACTCGAAATGCAGAAGACTGCTGAAATGATGAAGCAGAAGATCGACCAAGACCAGCAAGTGATTATGCAGCTTGACCAGAAGCTCAAGGAATACGAGCAGATGCTGCGTGACCAGAAGGAACAGCGCGAACTCGAAGTCACCAAGCTCCAGCTCCAGCACCAGTACGACATCGAGGACGCAATCCTCAAGGCCCAGCTGGACTCCGGCGTGGATGCAGACAAGGCCGCCATCGAGGCAGAGCGCGAGGCCAACCGTCTGGAAGCCGACGCCATGTCATTGGCAATGAAGCTCGACGGAGAGCGCCAGAAGCTTGACGTGCAGAACGCCAAGAACCGCATGGAGCTGGCCAAGAAGTCCGCTCTGGATCGCATCGCAGTCCAGTCGGCAGCAGCACGTGCGAGACAGCAAGAAGCCGCACAGAACAACAGTGAGGAAGAATAATGGCTACGATGATGGAATGCTACCCGTCCCAGGTTTTCGTGGACGATGAAATGAAGCCGCTGGTCAGCGGTCGCCTTACCGTGTACAACCACGACACGAACGTACTGTCGAACATCTACAGCCTCGAAGGCCAGGACTACGTGGCCATGGACAACCCGGTCAGACTCGACGAGGCTGGACGTCTCGGTGCGTCCATCTTTGCTGAGCTTGGCGTGTACGACGTGAAGCTTGAGAAGTACAACGGCGACGGAACCTTCGAGGACTTCGACAACTATGAGATGGGCATCGACGCAAGGCTAGACCAGGTTGGCCGTGACTCCGTCAAGGACATCGAGGCGCTGAAGGACTTGGATCCTACGGTGTGTACGAGCGTCGTCACCGTGGAGGAATATCCGCGCCGTGACTATCTCTGGGATCCCGACGCAATCGATATGGAAGACGGCGGCGTGGTCATAGCTTCGGACGTGAGTGACCACGGTCGATGGCTGTTGCTTTCCGACTGCCCTTACATCAAGTCCAGCGTGTACGGCGTCATCAATGGCGAATTCACGAACATCAACGCATTGTTCAACTTCCCTCGCGTGATCGGCTCCATGAACATGATTACTCCGACCACGATCTGGCTGGAACCGGGCAACTACGATTTGGACAACGTATATGTCTGCTCGAAGCGCTTGGCTGTCGGGCCTCAGACTCAGTGGACTGGAACCATCCAGGTGCCGTGCGACATCGAGGTGTTGAACCGTGTAGCTCCGGAGACCGCATACGGCAACATCGAGTTCACGCAGCACGGCTGTACGGCGCACTCGCACTGGTACAAGCGTGTGGAGGACTTCTGGCATTGCGGTGCCGACATCCTCGTCGTGGATACGGACAACCACTTCACCGATTCCGTGCTCCGCAGCATTGTGACACTTTCTGACAAGACCGTCGAAGGAAGCGGCACTGCCGTTACGTCGTACGTGAACAGTGCATACTTCAACGTGGCCCTCACGGCTGACATTCCGGACAACTTCTTCATTCCGTCTTCTGACTTTGTACGAATCAGCGGCAGCGGTATCGGCGACAGCATCTTCCGCAGCACTGGCTCGTGGGATCCCGGCCTTATCAACCAGGGACACCACATCCAGTTCGACCTGGTGCCGGACTTGGACTTGTTCGAGAATACGCAGCGCTGGCTGGCTACGATGCTGGAACGTCGTACCCGCTTGAGTTCTGTTGTATGGAGCGACTACACGCTGGACTTGCAGGGCAGAACTGCGGCCAACCTCTATCTGGGCGACACCAGCTTCACTACCATCAAGAACGGAAACTTCACGGGCACGATCACTTGCGCTGGCTACACCACGAGCTTCGAGAACGTACAGGCTTCCCTTCGTATCAACTTTACCCATGCGAACAACATGATCTATGCGAACCACTCCAAGATAACGATCGAGCGTTACCACAGTGGGTTGGGTGGAATCAATGCCGTGGATTCCGATATCAGCATTGTAGGTGCGGAAGGCATCGACCCGTGCGACTGCAGCATTGTGATGCACGGGGGCTCCTTCAGCGGCATCATCAAGATGTCTACCGACCACTGCAACGCTTACTTGCTCAACAAGCAGATTATCTTCCAGAACGTCAATATCCTTGACGGATTCAGCTGGAGGCTGAACTACTTGCAGATGGTGGGCTGCTATTCCTCCGGAAAGATCGACCTCTACCCGGCTGCTGGCGGTGACAAGTTCTATTACAACTTGCTGATGTCTGACAACAAGTTCACTGGCAACTTCAGACTGTGGATAACATATTACTACGATGCCGACCATCCGCACTACGAAGTGCGTGGCACCGCAGTAAAGTTCAACACGATGAAGATTGTGAACAACCGTTTCGATACGACCGACACACACGCCATCAAGATGACTCAGTGGCACGTTGGTTATATGGAACCGTACATCTACACCAACTACTATGATCAGAATATGGGTACTTGGGAGTACAGAGGCAACAGCGGCAACTGCCCTGGCATGGCTCCGCCGCGCATCGACAACTACAGCAACTGGACTCACCACTATGAGGATCCGATTGGGCCGCATCACTACTACCGCAGCAACGACACGTACTACTTGTTCATGCCGTATGACTACGAACCGGGTGGAGCCAACCAGAGTCCGCACTCGATGCTAGACCCTGCAAATCCGTCTAGCCACGTGACCGCGCTTATCCAAGAGAGCAACACGGACGGTGACTGGGCTGATTGCGACGTGTGGTACGCGAACGGCCTTTCGACTCCGGAGCAGCTTGAGAACGAAGACTACAACAACCGCTTCCTTGTGTACGTGTGGCTGAGCAAGCCAGCGTGGTCGACCGATACGGCTAACTACAACTCCAACGGCTACACGACCTTTGTTCGTAGCGGATCGTAGCATAGTTATAGTTGAGGACAAATTATGGCCGCTATTCAATACGCAAGACTTTATCCAGACGCCTTACAGCTCCAAGCCAAGAACGGCACCAACCTCACGGCTGGCTGGGTGATGGTGTTCCTTGCCGGAACGGATGATCCGGCTGTGACCTATGCCGACTTCAACGGCACCGTGAACCCGCAGAAGATCGTTATCGACGACAACGGTCGTTTCTGTGCCATTGTGGACAAGGCGAAGGCTTACCGTGTAGAAGTCTACGATTCCGAGGGCATGCTCCAGTGGACTACCGAACCAGTCTGGTGTACTGGCAACGCTGGCTCCGGCATGTCCGTCACCCGTGTAATTTCAACGGACGGCTCCATCACTGTCGACGAGAACATCGCTGGCACTGAACGCACCTACGACATCGGCATCGCACCATCTGACAACGACGAGTTCCTTGAATGGATCAAGTGCTCCGAGGAAGACTGTGACTCGACTTGGAAGCCAGTCTATCAGGCTGGCACGATGGAGACCGAGGCTGGCCAAGGCATCAAGGTGCATGGCGGCCATCTCTACCACTTCACGAATACTTTCTATGTAGACCCAGACGGCACCGGCATCACCTACAGTACGTTCCAAGTGAACATGTACTGCAACGACCAGATCGTGGACAGCCGGAACTTCGACATCGACACGTCAGTCAATGACTCCGTTCAGTGCGAGTTCTCTACCGACGTGATACCGGAAGAGGACGGCCACGTTTACTTTACACTGAACATTCCTAGCGGCTGCGAGGTCACTGGCGAAGTGCAGTGCCACCGCATCTACTCTGGGATTAACGCTGTTCCGGACACTTGCGCTACCAAGCAGTGGGTACAGGAAACCTTCGACTACAACCTGTCAAGCAAGGTCGACTACTCGGCCATCGAGTACAACCAGACCGGTGCCATCACCGGAATTTCTGGCAGCGCGATTGCCACGACCGACCCCACGGTTGTATCGTCCATTGCTTCCAGCTATGCCGAGTCCGCAATCAGCTCCATCAGCGCATGGTCTGGTGACTTTAGCTCTATCAGCTCCAAGATTGACTGGTCTAGCTCTGGCATCTTCCAGCCGTCGGGTGACTATGCCTACAATTCTAGTTTGTCTTCAAAGGTTGACCAGTCCGCTTTCGACGATTGCTGCAGTGCTGTGCATAGCGCGCTCGATGATAAGATTGACAAGTCCGCAAGTGGACAATTTGCCCCAAGTGGGGACTATGCTTACAATAGCAGCCTTTCTGATTACATTCCAACAAGTGCATCTGGCATGTTCCAGCCTTCTGGGGACTACCAGAGCGCTGGCGATTATGCTTTCAATAGCGCAGTTAGCTCTAAGCTTGACGCTTCTGCATCTAGTTCCTTTGTTCTGAACTCCTCGTTCAGTTCCTACAGCTCCAATGTCGGCGACACTATCAACAACTTGTCGTCCAGCATTACAAGCATCGAGAACAACATAACGAGCATCAGCTCCGTGGTTTCCGGTATCACCGAAGACTGGTCAAGCAAGGCGGACACGTCTGCACTGGACGATAAGCTTGACAAGACGGCTTCCGGCATGTTCCAGCCAAGCGGTGATTACGCCTACAATTCCAGCTTGTCTGGCTACGTGGACACCAGTACGTACAGCTCCTTCAGCAGCGAAGTCACGAACAACATTTCCAGCATTTCTTCTACGGTGTCTGGCCTTACTGGGCAGTACATCGAGCAGAGTGCATCTGGCATGTTCCAGCCGAGCGGTAACTATGTATCCGCCGATGACATGTCTGCGTATGTACCGTTCAGCGGTTTGGAAGGCGACGGCAGCAAGATTACTGGCATTTCTGGCTCTGCAATCAAGGGTCACGAATACACTGGCATAGCCCCGGTAAACGTCGACAACACCAATGACCAGATCAGTGTCGATCACCGTACTTTGTGTGTAGACTCTACGATGACGGCCTACAACAGCGGAAGTTCCGCAGTTATTGGCGTCAACGTTGCTGGCCTTGATCTGTCCAGCAAGATGGATGCTTCGGCCAGCTCCTTGTTCTATCCGTCCGACAACCCGTCTGGCTTCATCACTGGTGTCGACCTTACACCGTACCAGACTACGGCTGGAATGACCGCCTATCAAGAAGTGAGCGGCATGACTGCCTATCAGCCTAGCGGCGACTACATCTACGTTTCAGCCCTTGGATGGGCGGAGGTATAGAATGGCTTACGTTCTATCAAGTGTTTCGGGTAACTTAATTTCTGCAGCTTCGGCTGGCTTCGCCCCTACCAATTCTGGGGACGTGTCCGCCATTGCTTCCAGCTACGCCGAGTCGGCTGTGAGCGGCAAGGCGGACAGCTCTGCCCTCAGTTCCTACGTTCCGTACAGCAGCTTGGAATACAACACGGCCAGTGCTATTTCTGGAATCAACGGTTCTGCACTGGCTGCTGGAAGCACGTACAGTGCTGGAGAAGGCATCGACATTACGGACGATGTGATTTCGGTAGAGACGCCGGTGGACATCGTAGCGGGTCCTGGCATCGTCATCGACAACCCGGACGGAAACACGCTGCGAATCAGCTGTAACTCTGCATATTCAACGGTTCTGTATAGTGGTGCAAATGTTACTTCTGCAACTCTGGCAGATAACGTAATGAACTACGAGTTCGTTGACTTCTATCTTAGTGATGACACTAACCAAACCCTCTATCTTCGAATGGATACAACCAGAGATCCGCTTCGTGTCGGAGGATGGGGCGGATTCGGCGGCGTATTAAACACATCAAACAACTGGTTTGGAATTAGATTCGGTGTGGTTAGTGCTTCAGCCAATTCTGCATACAGCTTACCAACAGACCAGATGAGCATTTTCATGAGTGGAGGCTTCAGGTACTCTGGCCAGTCAACGTACTATAGCATCTTTAAGGTTTACGGTATCAACCGCACAGCCTCGGCACAGTAAGGAGTAATTTATATGCCAGAAAACAACAACATAATGTCAGTAGAAGGCCAGCTGGTGGGAATTCTCACAAAGGATATAATTTACTAGGCGGAGGATTTTATGATAGCCCAAAGAGCATATAAATACTGCCGTGAAGACCTATCCTTGGTTGAAAACTATGCCGAAGCTATGGCTGACAAAACTCAGGTATGGCACGTACATCACCGTGACGAAATTCGTGTGTTGCCTAGCGGTATGGTTGTTCGCCGTTCTATTCAGGATCTAATCGATGCTGGCCGTTATTACGAATGTCCAGCGAACGAACTCATCTTCGTTACGCAAGCGACGCACAACACGATACATTTTCTAGGCTGCGTTGGCAACCGTAAAGGATCGTCGCCGTCAACAGAAACACGGTTAAAACTTCGTGCGGCAAATCTGGGGAAGCGTTATACCCCGGAAATAAACGCCAAAAAAGGTCGTTCACACACGGTATCGCCAGAGACGCGTGAAAAGATTCGCCAAAAGGCTATTGGACGCAAGGTAAGTCCTGAGCTTCGTGCAAGAATCAGTGCAAAACTTAAAGGCCGCAATTTAAGGGCGGAAGCAAAATTTAAGGAGGCAACCAATGCCTAGTAATGAGATTATGTCGTTAGAGGGTCAGCTTTGTGGCATTCCACTCGCTGGCCCAGAGTCGTTCAGCCAAGCCCAGCTTGACTACCTGAAGCGTGCGCTCGGCGTGGATGAGACCGTGCTGTGGGAAGACGCCGACGGTCAAGCCTTTGGAAACAACAAGGCATTCAACACCTCCGAATCACCTCTCAATTTTAGCGAGATCCGTATTTACTGGAGACCCTACACCACCCATTGTGAAAGATATCAGTCGTTTGACCCGAATGACGCAACCGACGGTGTAACACTTTGCTCTCCGTACAAGGGAGGCGGCAATATTCTCCGGTTTCCTTACTGTCAGATTACTATTTCGTCATCTGGCTTACAATGCAAAGGAACCGAATACGGTGTTCTGAGCATCGAAGTGAGCAAGGTTACATCGGCTACGGCTTCAAGCAAGATTTACAAGATTACTGGCGTTGGTAGAATCTCGGAGGAAAGTTAACATGTCCTTAACTATTTACGGAAGAACCACGGCAGGGCCAGAGGCATATTCCAAAGAGCAGATCGCATATCTTAAACAAGCACTAGGTATCGATGAAGCGATTCTGTGGCGAAATAACGAAGGAACGAACCCGTCTTCATCGAACCTAGCTTTCGATACGACTGAATCACCGTTTAATTTCAAGATGATTAGGATATACTTTACCCCATATATTACACACAACAAGAGGTACTTTTCGTTTGACCCGAACAATGCGACAGACGGTATAACGCTATGTGACCCGTTCAAAGGAGGCGGTGCAATCATCCGCTTCCCTTATGTACAGATTCAGTGTTCTTCAACTGGCTTGAACACAAAGGGAACAGAATACGGGGAGCTGAGCATTCAGGTGAACTCAGTTACCTCGAAAGCTAACAGCATGAAGATTTACGCTATTACAGGCGTAGGCCGTATCGCAGGAGGCAACTAATGACCGCAATCAATTCTAACCGAGCCATCCGA
>Ga0310786_10001227_pt1 | contig 41251 bp, 37 predicted proteins | sample AusTroGonzalo_MG_FD_203881 | JGI IMG/M metagenome (GOLD analysis project Ga0310786, IMG submission 203881) | Bovine rumen microbial communities from tropical cattle in Woodstock, Queensland, Australia - Gonzalo_03 (v2) (version 2) | ecosystem: Host-associated > Mammals > Digestive system >... | reverse complement strand
ACCGAGGCCCAGACCATGTACAAAAACTACCAGAACGAGGTGGTGTTCCTTTCAAAAGAGCAGAAGAAAGCCAAGCAGGATGCCATCATGGAGAAAGAGAAACAGGCCAGTGACCTGAAGCGCAAATACTTCGGTCCTGAAGGCGAGCTCTATAAAAAACGTGCTGCCCTGATGTCGCCCATTCAAGAGGAGGTATATAACGCCATTAAGGATGTGGCCGACCTTCGCGGTTACCAGTTGGTGCTCGACCGTGCAAGCGATGCTGGCATCATCTTCGGTTCGCCCAAAATTGACATCTCTGAGGAGGTACTTCGCAAACTGGGATATGCCAATTAAACACCTATAAAGATAATACTAAGAAAGCCATAGGGCTCAATAAGAATTCACAAAAAACAATAATAAAACAATTAAAACAAAATGAAAAAGTTTATTCTTTGCGCACTCTGCGCACTCTGCGGTCTCACCGCTTCAGCACAGGCCAAGTTCGGCCACGTAAACACTCAGGAAATCATCCAGAGCATGCCCGAGTTCACCGCAGCTCAGACCGAGATTCAGAAACTCGCCGAGCAATATGAGGCTGACCTGAAGTCTATGCAGGATGAGCTGCAGAAGAAAGCAGATGCCTTCGAGAAAGAGCAGGCTACACTTCCCGAGAACATCAAGACCCGTCGCAATCAGGAGTTGAACGATCTCTATCAGCGTATCCAGCAGACCTATCAGGACAACCAGCAGGCTATGCAGAAGGCTCAGCAGGAGAAGATGCAGGCTATCACCACAAAGGTACTGGATGCAATCAAGGCTGTTGGTCAGGAAGGTAACTATGTCTATATCATGGAGATGGGTGCTGGCATCCCTTATATCAGCACCACACTGTCAACCGACGTTACAGCACAGGTAAAAGCAAAACTTGGTTTGAAGTAATATGATAAAACATATCATTATCGCTATCATGGTCCTCCTCGCTGTGCCCAGTATGGCACAAGGGGAGGACTCTGTTGCCACACAGGTACGCTTCGGTTATCTTAGTTACGAAGCAGCCCTGGCTGCTATGCCCGAATACGAAAGTGCACAGCAGCAGTTAAACACCTTACGCGAGGCCTACGAAAAGGAACTTCAGCGAGCTGAGGAAGAGTTCAACCGCAAGTACGAAGATTTCTTAGAAGGACAGAAGGACTATCCACGCACTATTCTACTGAAGCGCCAGAGCGAGTTGCAGGACATGATGCAGCGTAATCTTAAGTTTAAGCAGCAGGGCAAACTTGATCTGGCCGAAGCAGAGCGCAAAACACTCGCTCCCTTACGTGCTCGTCTCAACGAGGCCATCGCTACAGTAGCTCGACAGCGCCATCTAGCACTCGTTATCAACACAGATTCCAATGCCTGTCCGTTTATCGAACCAGCTATGGGTGTTGATCTTAACACGGAAATCAAAGAAAAACTTCAGAAATGACCCTACCGCAGACTCCTGGGCCCATTGGCATCTTCGACAGCGGCTACGGCGGACTGACCATTCTACATGGCATCCGACAGCGCCTCCCCCAGTACGACTATATGTACCTGGGCGATAATGCCCGCGCGCCTTATGGTCCCCGTTCGTTCGACGTCGTCTACGAGTTCACTCGTCAGGCCGTGCTCCGTCTGTTCGAAATGGGATGCCATCTGGTTATTCTAGGCTGTAACACAGCCTCAGCAAAGGCACTGCGCACCATCCAACAGCACGACCTGCCTCAGTGGGACGCACATCGTCGCGTGTTAGGCGTCATCCGTCCAACCGCTGAGATTATTGGAGAACTCACACATAGTCGCCACGTTGGCGTACTTGCCACCGAAGGAACCATCAAAAGCGAGAGCTACAACATGGAGATACAGAAGCTCTATCCCGATGTCTTCGTTTCTGGCGTGGCATGTCCCTTTTGGGTACCATTGGTCGAATACAATGAAGCAGACTCTCCTGGAGCAGACTACTTTGTGGAAAAACGCATTAATCAGATAATGGCACTTGACCCAGCCATCGACACGCTCATCCTTGGTTGCACCCACTACCCTCTTCTCATGCCGAAGATACAAAAATATCTACCCCAAGGCGTACAAGTTGTATCGCAGGGAGAGTATGTGGCCAATAGTCTTGCCGACTACCTTCAGCGTCACCCCGAGATGGAACAGCGTTGTGCAAAAAATGGTCAAGTACACTATCTCACCACCGAAAATCCTGATAAGTTCAAGGAGTCAGCGCAGATATTCCTTCACGAACCCGTTCAGGTAGAAAACATCACACTGGGCTAAACAGGTCCTGTGTTTCTCATTTCATTAAACACATCCATGACGAAAACAATCAGAGAAAGTAACATACAGACACTATGCCAAAACATGGCTAGTGGCAATATTGATGAGGACATTGTACTCATCGAACAATCGTGCACAGCCCCTCAATTAGAGGTACCTCGCCGCATGAATTTCATTTTACTTGGTCTTTGTACCGAAGGAAACGTTAGTTATTGCCTCGATGCCCAAGAACAGAAGATCAACGCTGGTGACTTCATCATCGTTTCAGATCACCATGTTGTAGATGAGTTAGAAACCTCACACGACTCTAAGGGACTCTATATAGCCCTTTCCAAAGATTTCTATCACGAAACCATACGTAACGTCAGCGATATATCAACACTCTTTCTTTACGCCCGCAACCACCCCGTACTTGCCCTTTCAGAACAAGAGCAGAACACGTATAGGGAATACTTCCGCGTGCTACAGAAAAAAATTAGCGATCCCAACAATCATTATCGTCGAGACTTGGTACGTACCCTGCTACTCGCCATGTTCTATGACTTAAGCAATACCATCTACAGCAATCGCTTGCCGTCGTCTGGCAGACGTCATATGCGTTCCGATGCCATTTTCACTGATTTCATCGCACTTCTCGAGGTTCACTGCCGAAATGAACGCCGCGTAGGATGGTATGCCGAGCAGCTCAACATCACGCCAAAATACCTCAGCGAGTGTATAAAGACAGTAAGTCATCGCACGCCCAACGATTGGATTGACTTCTACGTTATACAGGAACTGCGCATTGCACTTAAAGAAACAACAAAGACCATCAAGGATATAGCCCAGGAATTACACTTCCCCAACCAATCGTTTCTTGGTAAGTACTTCAAGGAGCACGTAGGCATGAGTCCAAAAGAATATAGAAATTCATAATATCATAACACAAAAAACAACAACAGACACTATGGAATGGAACCAACTTATCTCTAACTGCCGTCTGGGGCAGGAACATCGCCATCTGGAACGCCACGACGACCGCACAGAGTTCAAACGCGACTATGACCGACTTATCTTCTCGGCCCCTTTCCGTCGCCTGCAAAACAAGACTCAGGTATTCCCTCTACCAGGCAGTGTCTTTGTCCACAACCGTCTCACCCACTCCCTCGAGGTGGCCTGCGTAGGTTTGTCGCTTGGCAACGACGTCTATCAGAAGTTGTACGAGCGTTATGGCAAAGCCCTCAGCCCTCTAGTATCCGAGATAGGTCAGATAGTAGCTGCCGCCTGCTTGGCCCACGACCTGGGCAATCCGCCCTTCGGCCACAGCGGTGAGAAGGCCATCCAGACCTTCTTTACCGAAGGCAAAGGCAACTATCTGAAAGAGAAGGTATCGCCCGAATTCTGGGAAGACATCACCCGTTTCGACGGTAATGCCAATGCCTTTCGTCTGCTCACACACAGCTTCAAGGGGCGTCGCAATGGCGGTTTTGCCATGACGTATAGTACACTGGCCTCTATCGTGAAGTATCCATACCCCTCGTTTCATGCACCTAAGAACAAGTTTGGTTTCTTCAGCAGCGAGCAGGACAACTACCTCACCATAGCCAACCATCTGGGCATCCCCCAGATAGAACCAAGCGTCGATGGCCAGCAACGCTGGGCCCGCTATCCGCTGGTTTATCTTGTCGAAGCAGCCGACGACATCTGTTACGAGATCATGGATCTCGAGGACGCCTTCAAGCTGAAAATCCTGTCGTACGATGAAACCGTGCAATTGATGCTCTCCTTTTTCAATGAAGACGCCCAAAATAAAATTCTGAAGCGCATTATCGATGAAGGTCTCACCGACACCAACGAGAAAATACAGTATCTGCGCGCCTGTGTCATCGGCAAACTTGAGTACGAATGTGCTCATGTCTTCATCAATCACGAAACGGAGATTCTCGCTGGCACCTTCACAGGTTCACTCATCGACCACCTCCCACCCCTTCAGCACGATGCCTACGTCAATTGCACCAAGGTATCCAAGGCCCGCATCTATCGCAGTCGCCCTGTGCTCGATGTCGAGCTATCCGGTTATCGCATCATGGCCACACTTATGGAACTTATGGTCGAAGCCATCGAGCATCCTGAACGCTATTACTCTCAACAACTCATAGGTCGCGTCAGCAGTCAGTACGAGATTGACAGTCCAGACCTCGAGACTCGCCTTATGGCCGTCATCGATTATATCAGCGGCATGACAGATGTCTACGCCCTCGATGTCTATCAGAAAATTTGCGGCATCTCGTTGCCAATCATCTAACAGCCAAATTCTTCTATCGTTCACAAAGACAGAGAGTTAAAATACATTATAATACTGTAGAATTAATTTTGAATTTCCTTAAAGGTATTTAAAACTTTGCCAAGTACTACTTACTTGGCTCATGCTTTTAGTATCTTTGCAGCCGCAAACTGAAATTACAATTATCACACAATAGTAACAAAATGGAATTCAAAATGAATGTAAGCATCGTCATGAACAAGGATGTGACCATTGAGGCAGAGAGCTTGAGAGAGGCTACAAATAAAGCACAAGAGCTAATGGCAAAGCCCGAGCAAGAGTTAACAATTACAAAGATTCTTTTCGGCGAGAGAACATCATATAATGTTAGCGGCTTTTAAGGTTCGAAAGATTCTCAGGATAAAACAAGGCGGCACCCCATACAAATGGGATGCCGCCTTTCTTATTTTAACCAAAGTCTTAATAGAGGTATACCTTGAAGTTCTTCACGCTGCCTGGAGCGCCCTGCTCTGCGCGAGGCAGGTATTCCAGAGCCTTCACACTCTGCTCTGAGCCAAGGTCGATAACCAGGAGATGAGGAGCCGAGGCGCCCTTCTCTGTCTGCCAGTAGGTTGACTCCTGCAGGTCGAACACCTTATCGCCCAGATGATTGCCACCCTCATCCTCCGAGTTGGCATACTTGGTCTTCCAAGGCTCACGCGAGAGTCGCTTGCCGTCCTGTCCTTGCAGATAAAGCTCTGCGATAGCCACACGGTCGCCGTCCTTCTGGGTAGAAAGGCACTCAATGGCGAGATAACGACCCTTGGCAGACTTACCAAACTGGATAGTCTGCCAACCGTTGCCAGCTTTGAAGACGTCAGTAGCCACAGGCGTAGCACTGTTCAAGTCGGGCTTATCGCCAATGTTATTGTGCTTATTACTCTTCTCCAGCTGCAGTTTGTTCAACTCAGGCTCAGCCTGTCCCCATACAACGGCCTCCTTAGGACCAACCACGTCAAGCACAATAATCTCGTTCTTGCCTTTCTTCAGCCAGCAGCCAGGCACGTAGAGCGTCTGTTGCGGGCCAATGCTCCAGATGCGGCCCATGGCATGACCATTCACATAAACCTGACCCTTGCCCCAAGTCTCGAAGTTCAGGAAAGTGTCGCCCACCTTCTTCAGATTGAAATAGCCACGATGGTAGCCGGCTTTCATGATGTCGCCAAGTTTCTTCGACCCCTCATAGCCTTGTGTTAAGGCAAGCGCAGGAACACTGCCTTTCGCCTTGCCAGCAGTCACCTGGTCGTTGACGCCCTTCACCATATCAAGAGCTTTTACAGCGGTCTGATAATCATCGGGAATGGCTACATTCATCCATTGTTTCGGAGTCAGCACCATCTCTATATTATCAGTCTCGGTAGTTAGCGTGACATTGCCAACAATACCCTTAAAGTCTTTGATGGCACGACCGAAGTTAATACGTCCCATACCTTCAACTATGATAATCAACTCAGCACCTTTCTTGACGGCTGGGATAGTGAGCGACTTCTCATTCTTCACGCGATCAATTTTGCCAATGTATTTCTGGTCGATAAATACCTGGGCAAAATCATGGAACTCACCGCTGAGCACACTCTGTGAAGTAATCTCGGGCAGACGGGTTGAGTACATCATTGTGCCCCAACCCATGTCCATTTCCTCAAAGGTCTTGATAGCACCATTGACAGGCTTGGTTACAGCACTTACAAGTGGTGCAAACTCCTTCAGCTCAAACTTAGGCACGGTAATGATAGGCATAGGCGCCTTAGGCACATTAGGCATTTTCTTGCCATCGTTGTACTTTGCCATCATCTTGCGCAGCTCCCAGAACTTAGGCGTTGCATGACCATATTCGTTGATAGGCGCGTCGTAGTCGTAAGAGGTGACATCAGGTGCAAAACCTGGTGAGTTGGCACCAGCCCAGTGGCCGAACGAGGTGCCTCCATGAGTCATATAGAGCGAGAACGAGATGCCCTTCGACAGCATTTCATCCATACCCTCCACCATATCCTTAGCAGGACGCGTCTCGTGACGTGCGCCCCACTTGTCGAACCAGCCGCTCCAGAACTCAGAGCACATCTTAGGTGCATCAGGACGCAACTGACCGAGGCGACGGAACTGGTCGTTGATATTAGCACCAGTACCAAAGTTCATGGTCCATGTCAGGTCGTCCAGACCATTCTTCTCGAAGTTCGAAGACCAGTCGCACTGGAAGAGTGAGAGTTCCTTGCCATAGATGCCACGCAGACAGTCGCGAATCTCGCTAACGTAAGGCTTATCCTCACCATACGAGCCATACTCGTTCTCTACCTGCACCATGATGATAGGACCACCGTTCTGAATGGTCAGTGGCGCCAGTTGCTCGCCCACCTTCTGCTCGAAGATCTTCACGCGTTCCATGAAGTAGGGGTCGCGCTCACGCAGTTTGATGTCCTTCTTCTTCAGCAGCCACCAAGGCAGACCACCCATCTCCCATTCTGCACACACATAGGGACCAGGGCGCACGATAACATACATACCGTTCTTCTGTGCAATACGGCAGAACTCAGCCACGTCGTTGTTACCAGTGAAGTCAAACTGTCCTTCCTGCTGCTCATGGATATTCCAGAACACATAGATACACACCGTGTTCATGCCCAACGCCTTACACATCTTAATGCGATGATCCCAGTAAGGACGGGGAATACGGGGATAGTGAACCTCGGCAGCCTTCACCACGAAAGGTTTGCCATTCAGTAGAAACGTCTTGTTGCCCGTGGTAAACGTACCAGGCTTGCTGGCTGCCTGCATCGACGCAGGTGCTGCCAACAACAATGCCGCGAGGGCAAGATGCTTGAAAATGTTCATAGTAGTAGTGTTTGTTTATTAAATAATACTTATTCTTTTCTTAAAGTGCCATCCACCCTGTTAAAGACAGGTTTGCCATCCTGAGTCAGCCCCATGGCAGCCACCCTGATGCGAGTTTGCTTACCATTGTTGAAGAACGAGCAAGAGAAATTGCCATCCTCGTCAAGTCGGGCGTTGGGGTTCCAATAGAGTGTGCGACGATAATCCTGCAGACTATCTGGCAAAGGCCGCTGACTGTAATTGGGATGATAAAACTCATAAGGAGCATACATACCCTGCAAAATAAGTCGGCGATCACGATAGGTATAGGTCTTACCCCCATCCTCATATAACATAAAGTCGAGCGTCACATCAGGCGCATTGATATTCTGTTCCACACGCTTTTCCTCATTGCGCAACTCGAAATCAGTATACAGACGTATTTTATCCTGACGGTTGAGCTTGATATCCTGATTAATCAGGTAGTCGCTCTTAAACTGCTCCATCGAAACATCTGGGTCAAAGTTACGATAGAAGACATAAGGCACCAACATGCCATCATTGTGTCGCGCCAACACATGCATGGGCTCATCACTATTGTAATTACCCAACAGTGCCATGCTCACCTGGAAGGGGAACTCTCGCGCATCGTAATAGCCAAAAGAGAGTCCACGGTCAGTAACCAGGTTGTAAAGCTCCTGCGTATCGTAAACACACGCCGGCTTACTATAGTCAATCTTACGACGGCCACGACGGCGACGGCCCTTCACGCTGACGTTCTTCAACTTCGTGTCCATCTTCGATATTCTCTCAACCTCTGGCAGTTCGCTATCGTCCATCGTAGACATAGAATACTCGTCTTCAGGCTGATGCACCTGATAGAACGAATACTTCTTGGCAAAGACAGGATAGAAGAGGTCACGCTTCACATAGTACTCAGGGATAGCAGTCTCATCAAGAATACCCTTGTTCTCAATGCGACGGCGCTTCCTGTCACTGATATCCGTATCGTAGGCTTTGATAAAAAGGATAGCCTGACCATAATAGGGTGGCACATTAAATGAGAAACGACCACCATTGTCAGTCTCCATTTGAACCGTTGCCACATCCTTACCATAAACCAGCTCAGCCTCGAGGGTCACCTCCTTCTTCAGTCCACCACGAGCCTGAAACAAATCATATTCACTGTTAATGCCACGGATGGTCAGTGCCGTACCCTCTTTATATAAGGTAGAGACACCTCCTGGGGGGGGAGCCGTTCCGCCAGACTCCTCGCTACCACTGGCATCCGACGAAGAACTCTGTGCACTTGCCGTACGCTCGGCCAACTCCTCAAGCAGGTATTTCGGACCATCAAGTTCGCCAAGTAACGAAGGACTATAGCCAAAGACGCCCTTAGCCCAATAACGCACCTCATCAGGCTGATAGCTTGGTGTTTCAGTCATCGGATAGACAGCACCATCTACCGTCATCTGCTGCTCTGGTGCATAGCGCAGGGGCTGTCCGTTCGTCAGCTCCTGATAGTCATACCGTCGCCATCCCTGCACCATCAGCAGGAGGTCAAGATGCTGGCGATGTGTCGCGTCATCGGCCTCAAAATAGTAGTCAGGGTAGGCCACAAAGCCCTTCAACTCGCTACTCAACAGAAGGTCGGTCAGCATATTGCCAGTGTCGTAGGTCAGCTCGTCAGTAGCGCCATCGCGCACAGCAACAGAGATATGATGAGCATCACTTGGAGCCTTCAGGTTCAGGTCTATCTGCTCGAACGGCTCGTAGGTCCTGGTGGTGACATCCACAGCAATGGTCGCACTGTCGTAGTCATGATGATTAACAAAGAACAGGCGGTCGGCAAGAGGCTGTCCTGTTTCATCGAATACCACCAGGTTGTTAACACCCGTTGGCAGGTCGGCCTTGTTGATAACGAGTTGCGTACTGCCAGTAATCGTCTCAAAATATCTGAGTACACCACGACAGAGCACAGCCACGCCATACTGCTGGGCATCGGGCATTCCACTCAACTTGATATCAGCCTTCAACTGGTTACTCACAGCATCCAGATGCAAGGCACAGCCCATCTTCTCGGTCTTAGGCAGATCGATGGAGTAACGCTTGCCATGCCACACGAATCTGGCAGAAAGTCGTCCACCCTCAGGCACCTTGACAGTAAAGCATCCACGTCCCTGATGCGTCGTACGAATGGCCAGACTATCCTTCCTGTCAGGAATACGTAGGAACCCACTGATGTTCTGCTGCTCCCCCTCCTCATCAAGAGCCTCAAAGGCCACCGTACAAGTCTGCCCAGCAATAAGATGTCCACCCTCAGGATAGAAGTTCACAGTAAGTCGTTCCTTGAGCTCCTTCTCTGCTCGCGTCTTTGGCCTGCTCACAATATATTTTCCTGCATAGTCGCCAGGCGTCTCTGGTCGTTCATAGACAGGAACCACGCGCGAATAGACGGCATCAAACTGACGGAAGAAGTCGTGCGCCATCTGGCGATCGTAAAAGTGAATATAGTCCTTGTAGCCATACTTATGCTCACTGACACAGAAGTTCAGCATCCAGCGCGTATAGGCCCTTACCTCATAGAAACCAGAGTAGATAGAGTCCTCCAGGGCGAAGTTGCCGTCGCCATAGCCCTTTTCTGATGCAATGATGCTCTGGCGTTCCACCACCATACCATCAGGCGACACCAGTTCCACATAGAGGATGCGACTCATATCAGAATAGGTCAGGTTGTCGGCCCTCATCACATAGGCCTTATACCAAATGGTATCTCCTTTGAAATAACACTGGTTATCAAGATGAAGATACACCTTTTCCTGCACAGGCGCATTCAGTAGCATATTCTTGATACTGTCAAGAGCATGTTGGGCGTTGACCGTGAGACAGAGGCTCAGCGACAGGAAAAGGGTGTATATCTTATGGTTCATTGTTTCGATACGAATGTAGTGATGCTGCGAGGAGCCAAGGTGGTCTCACCGCTACATGGGGTTAATGGTTTAAGTGTCTCTCCATCGGCATCGCTAGTGCGATAGGGCTGCCAACTGTACGTCGCAACATCGTTGCGACCCACTGTGAAGGAGAAGGGCTGACTGTTCTCACTATAGTTGATGGCCACGACAACCCACGAGCCATCCTTGTTTTGATAGGCCGATACCATCACGCCATAGGGGTCTTCCTTCTGTTTGGTATCGATATCATAGCGCACGGCACCAGGACGCACAAAGCGACTGTAGTTGCCCAGTGCCCACATCAGGCGACTGTCCTTGGCGCGATGCTGGCGATCGTACACACGGATGAGTCCGTCCTTATAGTTGCCACCACAGGCACGCCACCACGACCAACTCTCAGCATTGGCATAGCAGAGGTCGTGATGAATGACGCGAGCCACATAGAGTGCGGTCTTCATCGAGAAATCGTAGCCTCCGCCACCACCAATTTCCTCGTCGTTACTCATAATACAAATCTCCGACTGCCAGAACTTCACGCCGTATTTCTTCAGGGTCTTGCGCAGGTCCTGACGGATGCGCTTCATATAACTGACAGGCGTGTTGGTCCAATAGCTGTGGGCCAGCATCAGGTGGGGCACCAACGGCGTATCGCCCAGATAGGTCTGTGTACTGTCCTTCGACCAGAACGACGCAATGGCGTTGCCACGCTCCCATGAGGTCTTATAGACACCCAGAAGACAGCGCAGGTCACTCGACTCGTTGACCATAATCTGGGTCTTGAGTCCCTTTTCAGTGAAGGCCTTACTCGTCTTGCGCGCCACTTCGGCTATCTCCCAGTTGGTGGCAGGCGAACCTTCCTGCTTGGGGCCCTGCCAGTTCCAATGGCCATCAGGCTCGTTGACTGGCGAGATATAGTCGATATGCACGCCATGCTCGCGCTCCAAGCCACTAACCGACTCGGCCATGAACTTTGCAAAGTCATCATAGCACTCATAGCGCAGGTTCAGTGTGCCATCACGACCAGTATTGGTGGCCAACTCGTTCTCAGTGAAATACACAGGGGGTGAGTTGAGGAATGCCAGAATATAGGGCACGCCACGCTGCTTGGCCATCTTAAGAGACTTCACCTGACCAGCCTGACGAGACCAGTCGTAGGTGCCATCAAAGCGCAAGAAGCACTCTGTGCGTGTGTCCCTGTTAATATATGAGGAGTCGCCCTGCTCGGCACTGCCAGCGCCCAGGTTGAAACGCCACAATGAAAGACCGATTCCCTTGGGCTGCCCATTGGCATCGTTCTCAGTGGAAAACAGCCAGTCGGCAATCTGCTGCTGAGCCTCTTCTTCAGGCCAAAGACCGATGTTCTGCATAGACCATGCGTCAGAAGCTCCGAAATGCTCGATAGTCTGCTGCGGGCTTTTCGGATTAATCGTGTAAGTCTGCGCCTGAACGGCGAGGGCGCATGTAAGAAACGCCAGAGTCAGTACTTGTTTCATAAGTAAGTTTTAAATGTTGGATTGTTGGATGCAAAGATAGTAAAAATATTCGGAATTATGTGGCGAAATAAAAAGATTTTCGTAACTTTGTGCCAACAAACAACCAATAAACTTCATAGACAATGAAAGCTATACAGTGTTTTGATGAATTGGCCGAACACCTGAAAGTCAGCGGCGAAAGACGCAGGGTGGCCGTAGTATGTGGACAGGACGAGAGTACAAAGGGGGCCGTGATGCGTGCCAAAGAGGCAGGCTTTGCAGAACCCATCTTTGTGGACGATGACGACGTGGACGTGGCAGCAGCCAAGGCTGTGGCACTTGTTCGCGAGGGCAAGGCCGACGTCATCATGAAGGGTCTGCTCAACACAGACAACCTGCTGAAGGCTATCCTCAACAAAGAGACGGGCATCCTGCCAAAGGGCCAGGTGCTCACCCACCTGACATGCGCCAAACTCCCCATGTACGATAAGTTGCTGTTCATGACCGATGTGGCCGTGATTCCCTACCCCACCAAGGAGCAGCGCGAACAGCAGCTGCAGTATCTGCTGACCTTATGCAGAAAGATGGGCGTTGAGGAGCCACGCATTGCCCTTATCAGTTGCTCAGAGAAGGTGAACCCCAAGCATTTCCCCTGCACAGTGGAGTATCAGGAGTTGGTAGAGAAGACCAAGACAGGTGCTTTTGGTCCTTGCATCGTGGATGGTCCATTAGACCTGAAGACGTCGCTCTCGCCAGCAGCCTTGCACAAGAAGGGCATCCAGTCGCCACTGGAAGGAAAGTCTGACGGCCTTATCTTCTCAGACATCCAGGCTGGCAATGTCTTCTATAAGACCATCACGCTGTTCTGCGAAGCTCAGACAGCTGCCATCCTGCAGGGTCCTCAGGTGCCTGTGGTACTGACCTCGCGTGCCGACTCGGCCGACAATAAGTTCTATTCGCTGGCACTGGCCTGCGTATAGCACATCTCCAATAAGTATTCTATATTCTCAATAGCCTATGTATATATTGGTCATTAATCCTGGTTCTACATCCACGAAGATGGCTGTCTTCGAGGACGAGAAGCCAAGGATATTGCGTGGCATCAATCATACCAACGAGGAGTTGGCGAAGTATGGTGACGACGTGCTGAACCAGTTGGAGTATCGCAAACAACTGATACTCGACGAGCTGAACCGCATGAACGAACCCATGCGCTTCGATGCCGTGATTGGCCGTGGCGGACTGGTGAAGCCTATTGCGGGTGGTGTGTACGAAATTAACCAGCAGATGCTGGACGACACGCTCAACGGCATTGCCATGCACAACCACGCCTGCAACCTGGGTTGCCTGATAGCACACGAGATTGCGCAGACCATCCCAGGCTGCCGCTCGTTTATTGCCGACCCAGGCGTGGTGGACGAGTTGAACGACTATGCTCGCATCAGCGGCTCACCCTTGATGAACCGCATCTGCATCTGGCATGCCCTGAACCAAAGGGCCATCGCACGTCGCTTTGCCAACGAGATTGGTAAGCGCTACGAGGACCTCGACCTGATTATCTGTCACCTGGGTGGTGGCATCTCAGTGGCTGCCCATCAGCACGGAAGGGCTGTGGATGCCAACAACGCACTGGACGGCGAGGGACCGTTCTCGCCTGAGCGTGCAGGCAGTCTGCCTGCTGCCGACCTTATCCGACTAAGTTTTAGTGGCAAGTATTCTGAGAAGCAGTTGCTCAAGCGCCTAGCTGGCAAGGCTGGACTGAATGCCCACTTGGGCACCAGCAACGTGAAGGAGATAGAGCAACGTATAGCCAATGGTGACGAGCATGCCGAGATGATTCTAAATGCCATGATCTATCACGTGGCAAAGAATATCGTGGGACTTGGGGCTGTGTTCTGTGGAAAGGTCGATGCCATCCTGCTCACTGGCGGACTGGCACGCTCAGAATATGTGATCAGCCGATTGCGCCAGCGTATTGAGTTTCTGGCGCCCACCTACTGCTTCCCTGGCGAAGACGAGATGGAGGCCCTGGCGCTGAATGCGCTGGCTGTGCTGCGAGGGAAACGAGAGGTGAAGGAATATAAATGATAAATGAGAGATGAAAGATATGATTAGACCTGAATACGGAAACTAATCATATCTTTCATCTCTCATCTTTCATCTATATCGATGCACTATGCATCGATATTAGCATAAGTAGCGTTCTTCTCGATGAACTCGCGACGAGGTTCTACGTCGTCGCCCATCAGCATTGAGAAGATCTCATCAGCCTCAGCAGCGTTCTCGATGGTCACCTGCTTCAGCAGGCGGTTCTCAGGATTCATAGTTGTCTCCCACAACTGCTCTGGGTTCATCTCACCCAGACCTTTGTAGCGCTGTGTGTGCAGGGCAGAAGAGTTCTCGTCGCCAGCCACATACTTGTCGATGAAGGCCTGACGCTGCTGCTCAGTGTAGCAGTACTCAGAGAACTTCTTATAGGTGCACTTGTAAAGGGGAGGTGTGGCGATGTAAAGGTGGCCACCCTGGATAACCTGGGGCATAAAGCGATAGAAGAGCGTCATGATCAGCGTGTCGATGTGAGAACCATCGACGTCGGCGTCGGTCATGATGATAATCTTGTCGTAACGCAGCTTATCGATATTGGCATCCTTCGAGTCCTCGCCGTCAACGCCGAAGCGCACGCCAATACTCTGGATGATGTTCATCACAGACTCGGCCTCGAACACACGGTGCCACTGTACCTTTTCCACATTCAGGATCTTACCACGCAGAGGCAGGATGGCCTGGAAATGACGGTCGCGACCCTGCTTGGCAGAACCACCGGCCGAGTCACCCTCGACGAGGAAGATCTCACACTCTTTAGGATCCTTGTTCGAGCAGTCGGCCAACTTACCAGGCAGGCCACCACCAGTCATAGGATTCTTACGCTGTACACTCTCACGTGCCTTACGGGCAGCAATACGGGCTGTAGCAGCCAGAATCACTTTCTCGCAGATGGTATGAGCCTCCTTGGGGTTCTCCTCCAGGTAGTTGGTCATGGCCTCGCCTACGGCCTTCTGTACAGCACCGTTCACCTCGCTGTTACCCAGCTTGGTCTTGGTCTGACCCTCGAACTGAGGCTCGGCCACCTTTACTGAGATGATGGCAGTAAGACCCTCACGGAAGTCGTCCTGTGCCACCTCAATCTTGGCCTTCTCAATCTGCTTGCGCAACTGATCGTCCTCGTCGGCATACTTCTTCAGTGTACGGGCCAGGGCGATGCGGAAACCTGTCAGGTGGGTACCACCCTCGATGGTGTTGATATTGTTAACGTAAGAGTGGATATTCTCTGAATAGTCGCTGTTGTACAGCAGGGCCACCTCGATGGGCACACCGTCCTTCTCTGTCTTCAGGCAGATAGGATCGCCGATGATAGAGGTACGGTGACGGTCCACGTAGCGCACAAACTCCTTCAGGCCTTCCTTGGCGTGGAACACCTCGGGCTCGCGCAGCTTACCCTCCTCGTCAGGACGCAGGTCGGTAAGTGTGATGGTGATGCCGGCATTCAGATAGGCCAGCTCGCGCATACGCTTGGCGATGATGTCGTACTTATAGAGGGTGGTGGTGAAAATTGAGCCATCAGGCCAGAACTGCTGACGGGTACCTGTCTTGTCTGTGTCGCCCACAATCTTCACGTCGTACAGGGGCTTACCCTTCTCGTACTCCTGCTGATAGATGTGACCATTACGGAACACCTGCGACTTCATGTGGGTAGACAAAGCGTTCACACAGCTCACACCCACACCGTGAAGACCACCAGAAACCTTATAAGAGCCTTTATCAAACTTACCACCAGCATGAAGCACCGTCATAACCACCTCAAGGGCGCTCTTGTGCATCTTCTCGTGTTCGTCTACAGGGATACCACGTCCATTATCCTGAACGGTGATAGAATTATCTTCGTTAATGGTCACTTCGATGTGCGTGCAATAGCCCGCCATAGCCTCGTCGATAGAGTTATCGACAGTCTCGTTCACCAAGTGGTGCAGACCTTTTTCACTGATGTCGCCGATGTACATAGCAGGGCGCTTGCGCACGGCTTCCAATCCCTCAAGTACCTGAATGTTACTCGCGGAATAATTTTGTTCTGTTTGGTTCAGTTCTTCTGCCATTTTCTTTATTGTACTAAATTGGTGCAAAGGTACAAAATAAAAGCGAGAATGACGAATTTTTTCGTGCGAAAAAAACGATAAAAAAAGCCGCCCAAGCGAACTTGTGCGGCTTTGTTGTATTTTTGAGGCTTATTAAGCCAGCTTATTCACGTGCTGAGCGAGGCTTGACTTCAGGTTAGCAGCCTTGTTCTTGTGAATAATGTTGGTCTTAGCCAACTTGTCCAGCATCTTCTGAACTTTGGGATAGAGAGCAGTAGCCTCTTCCTTGTTTGTCATAGCGCGCAGCTTACGAACAGCGTTACGCATGGTCTTAGCATAGTACTTGTTGTGCAATGCCTTCTTCTTGTCCTGGCGAATTCTCTTCACCGATGATTTGTGGTTTGCCATTTTTTAATTAATTTTTTGTTGTTAAATTTAAAGCTTATGGGTCTTGCTCCTCAAGGGATGCCCTGGGCGGACCTTTCAGAAGAGTGGCCTCTTCAAAAAAAATCCTCCGCCACCCCTTCCCAACTCCTGCTGGTAGCGCACCACTGCGCAGATGACGGATTTTAATTTTGTAGTCCCTAGGAGAGTCGAACTCCTCTTTAGAGAATGAAAATCTCTCGTCCTAACCGATAGACGAAGGGACCATCGACGCTTAAAGCGGGTGCAAAATTACTACTTTTTTCTGGTTTAGCCAAATTTTCCCAAAGAAAACTGCTCTTTTTTGTGTTTTTTTTGCTAATTTCGCAGCCATGAAGGTTAAGACTGAGGCAATTATACTGCATACTTTCAAATATGGCGAGTCGAAATTAGTGGTCGACACATTCACCAAAAGTCATGGGCGTCTGTCGTTCATGGTTCCCATGCCTCGCAGCGCTCACAGCAAGATAAAAAAGCAGTATTTCCAGCCGCTCACCTTATTAAATATAGAGGCCGAGGTGCAGCAACAGTCTCAGTTGCAGAAGATTAGCGAGGCCTCACTACTGACCCCTCTGCCCTCGCTGCTGTGCGACCCTTCGAAATTGGCCATCGGTCTTTTCATCTGCGAGTTTCTTTATCATGCCTTGCGCGACGAGCAGCAGAACGAGCCGCTGTTCGATTATGTCTGCACCAGCATTCAGTGGCTGGATCAGCGCGAGAGCGACTTTGCCAATTTCCACCTGGTGTTCCTGATGCACCTCAGTCGTTTCCTGGGCTTCTATCCCAACCTGGAGGCGCCAAAGAACGGAGGCACGAAGGCGCAAGGAAGCGAGGACAGTCTGTATTTCGACCTACGAGCGGCCTGTTTCTGCGAGCATCCACCCCTGCACCGTGATTTCCTGATGCCTCACGAGGCCAGTCGCATCCGTCTGCTCATGCGCATGGATTTTTTCTCTATGCATCTTTTCCGCATGGGTCGTGCCGACCGCAACCGCATCCTGGAACTCATCATCCAGTACTACCGCCTTCACATTCCCCAGTTCCCAGAACTCCGTTCCCTCCCCGTTCTGCAGGAATTATTTCAGTAAAACTCAAGGTTTTTCCCCCGTTTAACAAAGACTTTTTCCCTACTTCATTTTTGTTTCCACTTTGTTTCCATAAGCGAAACACTTTGTTTCCTTTATAGAAACACTCTGTTTCCATAGTGTATACACTTTGTTTCCATTATAGAAACAAACTGTTTCCAACGTTGAAACACTTTGGAAACAAAAATAAAACTTCCAAGATTTTCGGACTTTTATCTCTGCAAAGATTCCATTTTAAAGAAAAAGATGTAATTTTGCAGACGAAAGTATTATCTATTAAAAAACAATGTCGATATGGGTATTGAGGATAAAAGCAGATATGTGAACGATGCAGTGGAACTGCTGAAGGAACTGATTGCCACACCACGCGTGAGCAGGGACGAGACGGCCGCTGCCGACTTGATGGAAGAGCGCATGAGGCAGTGGGGACTAAACCCACAACGCGAGGCAAACAACCTGTGGGCTGTATCGGACAACTTCGACGACACCAAGCAGACCATCCTTCTCAATGCACATATCGACACTGTGAAACCTGTGAAGACATGGACACGCGACCCTCACGAGCCTGCCATCATAGACAATTGCCTATACGGCATTGGCGCCAACGACTGCGGTGGCGGTCTGGTCACCCTCCTGCAGGTGTTTCGTATCTTGAAAGGACGTGAGTTGCCCTTCAACCTTGTCTATCTGGCCTCGGCCGAAGAGGAAGTATCAGGAAAGGACGGCGTTGAGCGCGTGTTGCCCTTACTGCCCAAGATTGACGTGGCCATCGTTGGCGAGCCTACAGGCATGCAACCAGCCATCGCCGAGAAGGGACTGATGGTGATTGACGGTTATGCGAAAGGTGTGAGTGGACATGCAGCAAGAAACGAGGGCGTGAATGCCATCTACGAAGCGCTTGACGACCTGGTTTGGCTGCGCGATTATAAGTTCAGAAAAGAGAGTCCGCTGCTGGGATTCAGTAAGATGACGGTGACACAGGTGGAGAGTGGCACCCAACACAACGTGATTCCAGACTCACTGCATTTTGTGCTCGACATTCGCACCAACGAATACTATCACAACGAATTCGTCTTCAACTTCCTTCAGAAGCATATGAAGAAGTGCATCCTGAAGCCTCGCTCGTTCCGTCTGCACTCATCATGCATCCCCACAGACCATCCGCTGGTGAAGCGCTGCATAGCATTGGGACTCAAGCCTTTCGGCTCGCCCACCCTATCGGACCAGGCCCTGATGCCATTCCCATCGTTCAAACTGGGTCCTGGCGAGTCGTCACGCAGTCATAGCGCCAACGAGTTTATACGCATCAGCGAGATAGAGCAAGCCCTTGATACTTACCTGAAGATTATCCTCTGAGCCAAGGACGAGGATTGAGCAATTCGGTCCAGTTGCGCAATTGGAACTGCATGGTGTTTGACGGGCCCAAGCGTCCAAGCGTCTGATTGGTAGACACCTTCTGTCCTGTCTTCACAGAAACGCTGGCCAAGTCGCAATACACAGAGATATATCTGCCATGGCGAACCATCACCACATAAGAAGAACCTGAATAGAAGATCTTACTCACCTCGCCATCGAACACACAACGAGCCATGGCGCCAGGCTGTCCCTTCAAGTGCAAGCCCTTGCTGCTCAGATGGACATTACCCAAGCCCTCAACAACGTTGGAGCCAAAGCCACGCACAACCTGATAAGGACCTGTGATGGGCATAGGCAACCTACCCTTGTTACTGGCAAAGTTGCCAGTGAGTTTCTTATCTGGATCGGCGTTGACAAAGCTGTCAATCTCCTTTTTCGTCTCTTCCACATGGCGCTCGGCCGTCACACGATCCTTCTCGGCATCCTTCGCACGCTGGGCAGCCTCAGCCTTCTCGCGCTCTGTCTTGGCTGCACGAGCCTGTGCCTTGGCTGCCTCCTCCTTTGCTCTAGCCTCAGCCAGACGCTTCTCGCGCTCCTTACGTTCGCGCTCCTTGCGTGCCAGTTCCTCAGCCTTACGTTTCTTCTCAGCCTCAATGCGCGCCTTCTCACGAGCAATCTCCTCGGCAATCAGCTTTTCAATCTTGGCATTCAGCTCGGCCTCCTGCTTCTGTTCCTTCTTAATCAGTTCCTGAACAGTGCGCTGTTCCTTCTGCAGCTTCACCACCATCTGCTTCTGCTCAGCCTGCTTACGTTCCAGGTTCTGCTGCTCTGTCTGACCTTCTCGCAGTTTGATATTTTTCTCCTGACGGTTACTCTCAATCTCCTGCTGCTTGGCCGTAATCTGTGCTTGCTTCACCTTTACTGCCTCGCCCTGCGCCTTCTGATAGGTGGCATACTCCTTCATAAAACGTGAGCGACGATACATCTGGTTGACGTTCTTGGCACTGAACACAAACATCATCTTGCTCTGCGAGTTGCGATTGCGATACATATAGCGCATCGACTTGACATAACGCTGCTGGCGGTCGGCCAGTTCCTTCTCGAGCACCTTCATCTCGGCATTGAGCGTGGTCAGCGCACTATCCAGCGTAGCAATATGTGTGCGAATCGTATCAATCAGTCGCTTCTTATCGTCAATCTCGCCTCCAAGTACCAACACATCCTGCATCTGCTGCTTCACCCTGCGGTCCAGCTCTGCCTTCTGCTTTTTCTTCTTCTCGATATCCTGGCGCAACTGCTTCTGCGAAGCCTGCATCTTTTCCCTTTCAGTCAGCGGTTTCTTGGCCGTAGACTTCTTGGTAGTTGTTTTCTTTGTGTTTTTCTTTGTCTGTACCTGTGTTGTGGTCTTCTTACGCTGTGTGGTCTTCGACTTCTGAGCCGGAGCCATCACACAAACAACAAGAGCCAAGAGCAGGACGATGAGTTTTCTCATACCTAATCTTTAATCATTATAGAGCCATGAAGCGACGCAGAATCTGGTCAACCGTCACCTCGCGATATTTATCAGAAACCTTTGTACGAGTAGCCCAGTCGCTCTCGTTCTTCAGATAATTCAAACGGATGCCCAACTTGATCTCGCTTTCAGGCGTTGTCAAGGCGATACCCATGTTGCTGGGGAAGGCAATGCTACCCATTCTTGTAAACTCCTTATAGTCCCAGTTCAACTGTGTGTTACCCTTCAACTGATCACGATAGGCAATGTTCGCCATCTTGATGCGGCCCGACTTATTGTTAGCCAGCCAGCTGTAGTTCATCTTTCCCTCGTCTAAAGTGATGACCACATCCTCGGCATCCATGTTCGTAGAGAACTTCTCAAGAGCCTCCTTGTCGACACTCTGACGACCAGGCACAAAGAGCTCGTTCCAGAACAAAGCCTGCAAGGTGAAAAAGTTGATGCCACTGTTACGCAGGAAGTCCACATAGTTATAGGGCGCCTTCAGGAACTGCTTATTGATACGGTCGATGATCAGCACATAGTCCTTGGTAAACTCAATGCGTCCTGCCTCCACGAAGCCAAAGGCCATCAACTGCAACTGAATCACGTCGTCGCGCTTCATCTTCAGATTGCCCGTCAGCGACACCTGCTGAGGTCCGTACTCTATCGAGAACTTCAGTTTTGACGTCACGAACTGAGGCTTCGAAGTATTATCGTTCACCTTCTCCAAGAACGCAGTCTGCTCCATCGACTCGGCTGAAACAACAGGCTGAGGCGTGTCTTTAACAACCTTCTTATGAACGTGGCAAGATGCCATAAACAATGGAAGTGCCAAAACGGCAACCTTTAAGATAGACGAGATTTTCATTGCTTAATATATTTTTTTCGTTTAATCTTCTTCATGAGTAACTTATTGTCAGGATCGAGTCCCAAGGCCTGCTGCCACAGGTTGACAGCCCCCTCAGGGTCGCCTGCCATCATATAGATATCGCCTGCATGCTCAATGACCACAGAGCCAGGCTCAGAGTCGTTCTGCAAGGCCTGGTCAATATAGACACGAGCCTCAGCATAACGTTTCTGCATAAACAGAATCCATGCATACGTATCCAGATAAGTGGCGTTTCTTGGTTCTGCCTTGATAGTCTTGAAGCTCATCTCCTCGGCCCTTTCCAGGTTATCACCTTTCAGACTGAGATAATAAGCATAGTTATTCAAGCAACCAATATTATCGGGCTTCCACTGCAGGCACGAGTCGTAGGCAGCATAAGCCTCTCGCTCGCGATCCTTCTGAAAGAGCAAATCACCCAATACGGCATAGAAGTCTGACACAATTTCTGGAGAACTCTCATCGTTGATAACGCTGATACCATTCTTGAAAGCATCCAAGGCGTGATCCTTATCGTCAATACGATAATAGGCCATGCCCTGATAGTAATAAAAGGCCATCTCCTCAGGGTTATACTGACGAGCAGCCTGGCACAACTTGATGATGCTGGCATTATCCTCGTCCTCCCAAGCATACTGCACTAACTGCAGGCGTGCTGGCGCATAGTCGGGCGCCATCTTCAGCACTAGTTTCAAGGCTGAGGCGATGCTATCCTTGGGCATCTTCTTTAAATCCATATAAGCCGCTTTCAGCATGGCCATGTCAACATCAGGCTCTGGCTGCGACAGCAGCTTTGCGAAGACGCTCAGGATGACAGTGCTATCGCCACCTTCACGCTCGTTCTCGCCGATAAGCTGGCGCATCATGTTGACACGCTCCTCCGTAGCAGTATGCTTGTTCAGCAGAATGCAGTAGGTCAGGGAATCCACAGCCATATCATCCTCCATATGGATAAAATACGTACGAAGCGACTGTTGTGCCTTCGCATTGTCAGGCTCCTCGGCCAAGACCTTCTTCAGCACATCGTAGGCCTCGTCCAACTCACCATTACCCATCAGCGTATTGGCATAGAGCGTGCGATAATCCATGTCATAAGGATGCTCTTCAGACAACGACTTCACAGCCTCCACAGCACTCTGATGGTCGCCCATCTGTACGTAAAGAGCACTCTTAGCCAGCGAGATTCGCTCATTCTTGCCATCAATAGTCTCTATCCTGTCGAGTACGCCAACAGCCTTTTTATAGTCCTTCTCCTGGATATACAGTCGATAGATGGTCTCCAGCAGTTCCTCACGACTCTTGTCCTGCTCGTACATCTTCTCGAACACAGGAATAGCCTCTGCATACTGGCCTTTGCCGATATAGGAACGACCCAACGTCTCCATGTAGGTCATGTTATTCGGACTCAACTCTGTGGCTCTCTTAAAGAGTTCCAAAGCCTTGTCCGTGTTCTTCATCTCAGAATAATACTGAGCCAGAAAGAAGCAAGACTCCGACGCATCAGGTTTCAGTTGCAAGCAACGCGTCAGAAGGTCGAACGTAGCATCATGCTTTCCACGCTGTCTCTGCAGCATGGCCTCATTGAAAAGGATGTTGTACTGACGCTGTACATCCTCTGGTTCCTGAACAGCCGTCTGAGCGTTGACAGTCAAGCCAACGAACCAGAACAGCACGATATAGAACCACTTTCTCATCATTTCACACCTGTATGACCGTAGCCTCCTTCGCCACGTTCCGTCTCGTCGAGCACTTCCACCTCAACGAACTCAGCCTGTTCGTGGCGTGCAATAACCATCTGAGCGATGCGCTCGCCGTCGTTAACAACAAAGTCTTCCTGCGACAGGTTAATCAGTAGCACACCCACCTCACCACGATAGTCTGCATCAACGGTTCCTGGTGAGTTCAACACAGTGATACCCTTCTTCAGGGCCAGACCGCTACGTGGACGTACCTGTGCCTCATAACCTGCTGGCAGAGCAATATGCAGGCCAGTGGGAATAAGACGGCGCTCCAGGGGTTTCAACACGATGGGTTCATCAATATTGGCACGCAAGTCCATGCCAGCACTTTGAACGGTGGCATAAGCAGGCAGGGGTTGGTGTCCTTTGTTAACAACTTGAATTTTCATCTTAATAGTGTAATATTAAGGTGCAAAATTAGCGATTTATCTTGAAAACACCATAAAAAATATGCTAAAATGTGTTGTTCAAAGAAAATTCGCAGAACAACAAATAGTCATCACTGCAGATAGCCCTGTGATTGCAGCTCTTGAGCCATCACACACAACTCCTCGTACCAGTCCTCACCAAAGCGGCGAACAAGGGGTCCTTTCAGGAATTTGTAAAGAGGCAGATGGAGTTGACGGCCTTTCTCACGACCGCAACGACAGATATCCCATTGATGATAGTTAAGGGCAATGGTTCCATCAGAAAACACTTTTTCGCGAATGGGATAAAGGGCGCAACTGATGGGTTTTACAAACTGCGTCTTGCCAGCACGACAAGCTTTTTCCAGTGCGCACAGACAGCAGTTCTTAACAACAACTGGCGCTGTTTGATCAGCAGCTCCAGATAGTTCCAGATCATCGTAACACGTAAAGACACAGTCCTTACCCCCTACGATACTCGTCACAAGATCACCTTCTTCGTCAGTATAAGCCACTCCCTGGTAATCGATAACTGCCTGTGCCGAGGCACTCAGGTCATGCCACACAGCATCGACGCTATTCTCTATCTCCATGACCTCGTCAAGTGTTACAGGCGCACCAGCATCACCTTCTACGCAGCAAATGCCATGACACACTTCCAAATCACAGCAAAACTCTTCTGTGAGGATGTCTGACGATATTAACACATCTGCCACTTGCAATATAGGAGGAAGCTTACTCATACGTTTCTGGTTTTACCAACGAATTGGCTCAATCTTATTCTGTTTCAGATATTCATTACAACAAGAGAACTGATGCTGGCCAAACCAGCCACCACGATTAGCCGACAGGGGCGAAGGATGAACAGACTCAAGCACCAGATTCTTTTGTTTATCAATCATATAGGCCTTAGAACGGGCAAAACCGCCCCAAAGCATATACACCAAATGCTCACGCTCTGTGGCTAATGCCTTGATGGCCGCATCTGTGAAGTTCTGCCATCCCAATGAGGCATGACTATTAGCCTGATGAGCTCGAACGGTGAGCGTAGCGTTGAGCAGTAACACACCCTGCTCGGCCCAACGTGACAAGTCGCCACTATCGGGCATCGGTGTGCCCAGGTCGTCGTGAATCTCCTTGAAGATATTCTGCAGCGAAGGTGGAAACTGTACCCCATCCTGTACAGAGAAGCTCAGGCCATGAGCTTGTCCTGGCTCATGGTAAGGATCCTGTCCGATGATAACCACCTTCACCTTGTCAAACGGACAAAGGTTAAAGGCATTAAATATCAGCTTACCAGGAGGATAGCACGTGCCTGACATATATTCCTGTCTCACCTTCTCTGTGAGTCCAGCAAAATACGGCTTTTCAAACTCCCCTTGCAGATGCTGTTTCCAAGAATCCTCTATCTGTACGTTCATAGCAGTCGATAGATTTCGTCAATCATCACCTGAGGAAGAGCAAAGCGTGGGTCTTCGCTATGCGCATTGATGGCTTCCAGGAAATGTGGAAGCTCTTCTTTATAGACCAGCCTCATCCTACTATTCAGTCCGTTTTCCTTAGAGCACGAATAGGTGATGTTAGCCAGTCGGTCAGCCAGTTTCAGGAATGGCGCATAAGGCGTCTCGCGAATGCCAGCGTAATAGCGGTCGTTAGCACGCTCAGCACGCGTACGTCCCTTCTCATTGGTCAGGGCATACACCATCTCGGCAGCCATATATGCCTGCTCGTCGTTCATAAAGTGAGCTGCGCCCTTCTTCACGTCGTTATACGACATACGCGCATCTTCGATACTGTCGTGATAGAACGCACCAAAGAACAGAGGCAGGACATCAGCCTCCTGCTGGCAGACCAGGTGTCCATATTTGAACACCGAGTCTGCCACCATGTCGAGGTGATAGCTATAAGGATGATTCATGTCATATCGCTGGTTCACGCTATCGTGCAGCATATGAGCATGGTCCTTAATCTCGTCAATCTCGTATCGACACTGGTCAATACAAGTCTGAAACTGCTGTTGTGTCATTAGTCACAAATCAAGTTCTCGCCAGTCATATCCTGAGGCTGCTCCAGACCCATGATGTGCAGGATTGAAGGAGCCACATCGGCCAGACGACCGTCCTTCACTGTAGCCGAGTTGTTGTTGGTTACATAGATGAAGGGAACGGGGTTCAGAGAGTGAGCGGTATTGGGTGTACCATCAGCGTTGATAGCGTTATCGGCATTACCGTGGTCGGCAATGATGATAGCCTCGTAATCGTTAGCCTTAGCAGCCTCGATGACATCCTTCACGCAGTTGTCAACAGCCCAAACAGCCTTAGCAATAGCATTGTAGACGCCAGTGTGACCAACCATATCGCCATTAGCGAAGTTAACAACGATGAAGTCGTACTTAGCCTCGTTGATGGCAGCCACCAGCTTATCCTTAACCTCGAAGGCACTCATCTCAGGCTTCAGGTCGTAGGTAGCAACCTTTGGAGATGGCACCAGGATACGATCCTCGCCCTCGTATGGCTGCTCGCGACCACCGTTGAAGAAGAAGGTTACGTGAGCGTACTTCTCAGTCTCGGCAGTGTGCAACTGCTTCTTGCCCTGCTTGCTCAGGTACTCGCCCAGTGTGTTCTCAACATTCTCCTTGGGGAACAGGATATTTACGCCCTTGAAGTTAGCGTCGTATGGCGTCATGCAGTAGTACTGCAGACCAGGGATGGTCTTCATGCCCTGCTCTGGCATATCCTCCTGAGTCAGTGCGATGGTCATCTCCTTGGCACGGTCGTTACGGAAGTTGATGAAGATAACCACATCACCCTCTTCTACACAACCGTTAACAGCGCTATTGTGGATTGGCTTGATGAACTCGTCGGTAACACCATCAGCATAGCTCTCTTCTACAGCCTTCACCATGTCAGTAGCCTGCTTACCAGTGCCGTTCACAACCAGATCGTAACCCTCTTTCACACGCTCCCAACGCTTATCACGGTCCATAGCGTAGAAACGACCAATGATTGATGCGATAGCAGCATCATTATCGGCACAAACCTTGCTGATCTGCTCGATAAAGCCCTTACCGCTCTTGGGGTCGGTATCACGACCGTCCATAAAGCAGTGTACAAAAGTCTGGTTCTTCAGGCCGTAAGCCTTACCAATCTCGATGAGCTTGAACAGGTGGTCAAGTGAAGAGTGCACGCCACCGTCAGAGGTCAGACCCATCAGGTGCAGCTTCTTGTTGTTCTCCTTGGCATAGGTGTAAGCAGCCTTAACCTGAGGATTCTCCATGATAGAGCCGTCCTTGCAGGCACGGTTGATCTTTACGAGATCCTGATAAACGATGCGACCAGCACCAATATTCAGGTGACCCACCTCAGAGTTACCCATCTGTCCGTCGGGCAGACCAACATCCTCACCAGATGCCTGGAGCTGAGAGTGAGCTGAAGTAGCTGTTAACAGATCGAGGTAAGGAGTGGGTGTATTGAAGATAACGTCACCCTTACCATGCTTACCGATTCCCCATCCATCGAGAATCATCAATAATGCTTTCTTTGCCATAATATTTCGTATAAAAAAATGTGTAACTCTGCTTTTAGGGTGCAAAGTTACACATTTTTAGGGAGTTAACAGGACTTTATCGAGTTAAAGGGAGTTAAAACACACTTACTTCATATCGAAGCCCATGCGCAGGCCATCATAGCTCTTTGAAAGCTCGCCTACGGTCTGTAGAGTCTGATTACCACTCAAGGCAGACATAGTCTGAAGAAGTGTCAGGAGCTTCTTTGACTCGAACAGCAGGCCGATACCATCGGCATTACGCTTAGCATAGCAGTTGACATTGAGCAGCAGTCCCTGCATCGTAATCTTACTGTTGGCAGCATCAAAGGTATACTTTCCACTCCAGCTCTTACCAGCAATCTTTGCAGTGAAAGTGCCATCCTCTTTGAAAGTCACCTGTGTGTTACTAGTGTTAATGCCCACCTTCTGATAGGTTGGCTGCAACTTCGTCTTAATCTCAGAAGCCACCACTTCGCCACCAGCCTGAGCAAGCAGTTTCTCACTGGTAAAAGCGCAACCAGGACGTGCGTAGCTCCAGGTACCAATCAGCGCCTTCTGCGTGAGTTTGGTATTGGCACCCAACACACTTGCCAGAATATTACCTACTGCAGCACCAGTATTTGTTGCGTTATTACCATTCTGACCACCAGACAGCACATCTGTCAGCACTGCATTACCAATAGAATCCAGTCCACTGTTTGTTCCACAACCACATACCATCAATGCGGCAGCTACCATTGAGATAAAAATCTTTTTCATTGTTTAATACGTTTAATTAGGTTATTATTGTTTATTATTCATTTTTTGAGCCATCTCACAGATTTTCTCACGCAAGAATGCGCAGAACTCGTCATTATCGACAACCTCAATATCCTCCAACAGTCCCAGCACAAACCTGCCAACGCCCAGATACGAGCAAACAGGAATCTCAGCCAGCCAATGACTATCATCCTCCTGGGTGATATACTGTTCTGAACGAGGATACTCCTCACGAAGGATAGCATACGACAGTCGGCCTAAACGCAGTTTCACGATGGTGGGCTGTTCGCCACTGAACATGAACACATCCGTAAACATCTCACGATGATACTGCTCGTTGCTCCATAGCAGGTCCAACATTTGGACGCCTCGCACACGCGAGAGTTTAAACGTCTTATTCATTTTCGCAGAAGGCTCATAACACCTCACATCAAGATTACCATTCAGCAGCATGAAAGGCTCTACAGTACGGTCGGACGTAGTATTACTATGTGGCGAAGAATAGCCTTCGAGCACAACCACGCGTTTCATCTTTATGGCCTCAGAAATCACACGAAGGTTGCGTGCCACCTGCTCACGCATCTCCACCTTCTCCGTGATGTCAAAATCATAAATCTTGTTCAACTTATGCAGCAACTGCTGCACCTGAGGACTGTCATCGTCTGTCTTCTCAATAATCTGGTGCATCAGTAATGCCTCATCCTCAGAAAATTGGACTGCCGCATTAAGCTTTCTGAACCATGGCGAATCCTTACGGATGCGATAATACGGTTTGGTATTCTCTACCTTGAAACCAATATCACGGAAGAACTCCAGATAATAATACAAGTTGCGACGCGAGATGCCAATACGATCGCATATCTCGGGCACAGTATAGTTGTGGTTCTCTATCAGGAGAAGCAGCAACTTCAATTCTCTATCTAGTTTATCATGTCTCATTTCACATATAGAACGTTTGAAGCCTGAACTTATTGTGCACCTGTGAGACAAATTTTAAATGATTTGAAACCAAACAGGACTGATGATACATTTTTTTTCGATGGATGAAAACAATCTGATACAAAGAATAATGGCAATTATAATTTTTTTCTATAACTTTGCAGCGGAAAATGCGGAAGCAACCGTTTTAATGGACAACCGAGAGATTATAGAAACCTACTATCGCCTTCATCAAGCAGAACTTCTAACCTTTGTATGTTCCCGTCTTGACAACCGCGACCTGGCAGAAGACATCGTTCAGGATGTGTTCCTAAGACTGCTGTGTACCCCCCAACCCATCATGGAGTGCACATTGTCTGCCCTCACTCTCACCATTGCCCGCCATCTCATCAACGATTACTACCGTCGTCGCAACTGTCGTATCACGTTCACACAGCAGTTGTCCACCAACCCAGCCACCAGCGAGAAAGAGGCGGAGTCTGTCCTTTCCATACGCGAAGTGACGGAGTTCTTAGAACGCGGACTGGCACGTATCGCTGAACCCTGTCGTGACATCTATCGTCTGCACATCTATGAAGGCATGAAGGTGAGCGACATTGCCCACCATCTGAACAGCGACTATAAATCTACGGAATATCGTTTAGGCATTGCTCGCAAAGAGGTGAGAAAATACCTCAAGCGCATCTCATAAAAAAAATGGATTCGTTTTTCATCCACGAATCCATCATTATTCTCCAAAATCTATTGAAAGTTGCCCATCGCCCAACAGGTTATACGACATCCTGTGGTATGGTGTCGTGCCATACTGTCGGATAGCCTCACGATGTTTCTTGGTGGGATAGCCTTTATTTGAAGCCCAATCATAATACGGGTATTCCTCCGCCAACTGGTTCATATAGTCATCACGATAGGTCTTTGCCAGAATCGAGGCAGCAGCAATACTCAGATATTTGCCATCACCCTTTACAATGGTGGTATGAGGCAGATCCTGGTATTTCTTAAAGCGGTTACCATCAACAATAACTGCCTGCGGACGAACTTGGAGTTGATCCAGGGCACGATGCATCGCCAATATCGAGGCGTTCAGAATATTAATCTTATCAATCTCCTCTGGCGTCACAATACCCACAGCCCATGCCACAGCATCACGTTGGATAATCTCACGTAACTGATAGCGTTTCTTCTCTGTCAACTGCTTCGAGTCGTTCAGCAGTTCGTTTTCATATCCATCGGGCAGGATCACAGCGGCAGCATATACACTGCCTGCCAGACATCCACGACCAGCCTCATCGCAACCAGCCTCAACAAGTCCCTCGTAATAATGATTCAACAACATGGCTTAAAACATCTTAGACACACGAAGGATACCTGCAACAAGGGCATCAATCTCCTCCTTGGTGTTATACATGGCAAATGATGCGCGAACAGTTCCTGCGATGCCGAGACGATCCATCAGAGGCTGAGCACAGTGATGTCCTGTACGAACAGCAATGCCAAGGCGGTCAAGAAGTGTACCTAAATCCAGATGGTGGATATCGCCAACCAGGAACGACACAACAGCATCCTTATGAGGAGCCTCACCAAAGAAACGGATATTGGGAATGGAACGCATCTGTTCCATACAATAGCGAGTCAGCTCCTGCTCGTGGGCCTCAATATTGTCAAGACCAACAGACTCCATATACTTAATCGCCGTTGCCAAGCCGTGCGTCGCCACATAGTCTGGCGTGCCAGCCTCAAACTTAAACGGCAGGCGCTCAAAGGTGGTTTTCTCCCACGTCACCTTATCAATCATCTCGCCACCGCCCTGATAGGGAGGCAGTTTTTCCAACCACGATTCTTTCCCGTATAGAACGCCGATGCCTGTAGGGCCATACATCTTATGACCACTGAAAGCCAAGAAATCGCAGTCCATATCCTGAACATCGATCTTCATGTGTGGCGCACTTTGAGCGGCATCCACCAAGACAGGAATACCATGCTCATGAGCCAGGCGGATAATGTCTTTCACTGGGTTGATAGTACCCAGCACATTACTTACATGTGCCACACTCACCAGCTTTGTTTTCTCCGTCAGGTAGTTCTCGATATCATCGGGGCACAACAGTCCCTCGTCAGTAATCGACAGGTGCTTCACCACAATACCCTTACGCAGAGCCTGCAACTGCCACGAAACGATGTTTGAGTGGTGTTCCATCTCTGTAACCAGCACTTCATCGCCGGCCTTCATCTGACTCTCACAGAACGATGAAGCGACCAGGTTAATAGCCTCTGTTGTACCACGGGTAAAGACAATCTCTTCCGTCTTTTGGGCATTGATAAAGGCACGCACCTTCTCGCGAGCTGCCTCATGCAAGTCGGTGGCCTGCTGACTAAGGTAATGAACGCCACGATGCACGTTGGCATTCACATTCAGATACTCTTCGCGCATGGCATCAAGCACGCACAAAGGTTTCTGTGTGGTGGCAGCATTGTCCAAATAGACCAATGGCTTACCATATACCTCCCGCTGCAAAATAGGGAAGTCTTCTCGTATTTTATTGACGTCTAACATGTTTTCTTTTAAATTGTGTGCAAAGTTAAAAAATAAATCTCAATTTTCAATTGTCAATTCATAAATATTTTCTATCTTTGCACCCAGACTAAACACTTAAAACATAATAGCGTATGAAACAATTAGTACTTGCAATGATGATGGCAACGGCTGTTAGCACATCGGCCTTTGCGCAAAACAAAGTGAAGAATGTTTATGCCAGTTCTCCCAAACTGGACATAGAGATGCTGCAAAGTGAACAGACAATCCAGTTGAACCGTTATTTCTTTGCGGGCTACAACACGTTATGTCTGCCTATGTCTGTTAGCGCAGAGCAGTTGGGTGACATCAAGGTTGAGCGATTCCAGGGCATTGAACAGGAAGGCAACATCTTGAATCTCTATTTCGTAGAGTGCACCAACGAAGGCATCCAGGCTGGCGTTCCCTATCTGGTATATTCCCCAAAGAGTCAGTATTTTCGTGTTAAGAACAGCGATGCCATGACCATTGGCAATGAGTTGAAGGTAATCCGCATGAGCGATAAGAATGGTAACACGGTGACCTTTGGTAGCGGATGGGAGACCATCGAAAAGGTGGGTCGCTATGGTATTCCCGCCCAGCAGGATGTTACGCCTCTTGAGGCTGTCCTTGTAAGAACCAACGCCGACAAGAAGTTCCTGCCCACCCGTTGCGGTTTTACATGGAATCAGCAGAACGCCACAGCCAAGGAGTTGCGCATTGTACACCTCTCACAGGGCGAGCTAACAAAGATTAATAGCACGAACGTTCAGAACGCCACCGACAACATCTACGACCTCAACGGACGCAAGGTGAACAAGAGCACTAAAGGGCTTCACATTCAAGATGGCAAGAAAGTAACGGTTAAGTAATATAGAAAAAGCCTGCAAGTCATATAGATTTGCAGGCTTTCTTATATGTTTTAGTGACACAACTTACATCCAGAGCATTTATTCAGCTCTCCACGGAAGCGCTTCTCAACCAGATAATGCAAACGGTCTCGTAGCGGTTCCAGTTGTATCTTATCAATCACCTCGTTGATAAAGGCATTCTGCAGCAACAGCTTTGCCTCCTGAAGAGAAATACCTCGCTGGCGCATATAGAACAATGCGGCATCGTTCAGCTGTCCAACCGTTGAACCGTGGGCACACTTCACATCGTCGGCATAAATCTCGAGCATGGGCTGGGTGTACATACGTGCCTCCTTGGTGGCCGTCAGGTTCTGATTGGTCATCTGTGAGGTAGTTTTCTGAGCACCATGCTCCACCAACACACGACCAGCAAAAGCACCTACAGCCTTTTCATCAAGCACATATTTGTAAAGCTCCTGCGAGTTGCAGTGAGGCACCTTATGCACTATCAGCGTATTGTTGTCCACATGCTGCTGCTTGTCGGCAATCACACAACCGTAGCACTGGCACTCGGCACCCTCGCCACTGAAAGTAAGATCGAGTCTGTTACGGGTAATGCCGTTATGTAGCGTAATCACATTGTGTTTCACACGACTATTAGCCTGCTGATCAATATAAACGTTGCTCACACGCACATTCTTATGATGCGTTTCCTCCATGCAATAGAGGTCGAGCGATGCATTCTCGCCTACGTAAGCCTCAATCACCTGTGTTGCCAGGAAGTTACGGTCGTCGGCAGAGTGATCACAAAACAGCATCTTGATCTCGGCGCCCTCCTCCAGAACAATCAGCACACGACGGTTCACCATCAAATCGGGCACCACGCGCTGAGCATTCTTAGGTGTTGCCTTCAGGATATTAATAACCTGAATAGCACGATCCACCCTCACGTTCTTGGGCACATAAACCAGCAAGCCATCCTGCGCCAGCATTGTATTGAGTGCCGTAACGGCATCCTCGCCGGTCTTGGCCAGCTTGGTATAATACTTGCTCACCAGCTCAGGATAGTCGCGCATCGAACCGATAATCACGTTCTCAGGCAGATGTCCCTTCTGTTTGTCGTCGTGGTAGAACATATCGTTTACCACAAAGTAAAGGCTTGTGCTCAGGTTAGGCACATCGCAATGGAAAGCCTCGTAGGGATCAACAGGAATCTGCAGACGATTCAAGTTTACACCATAGTCAGGCGCAAACAGCTTCTGCATATCGGTGTACTTGTATCTTTCAACCTTTTTAGATGGGAAGCCCTGCTTCCGGAAGTCCTCAAAGGCCTGGTCGCGCACCACGTTCATCGACTCTGGAGCATGCGAGATAATCATCTCGCGTGCCTGCTGATAGAGGTCAATATATTGTTGTTCGCTATTCATTATTCCTCGCCAATTTCTTCCTTAATCCAATCGTAACCGTGCTCCTGAATCTGAACAGCCAGCTCAGGACCGCCAGTCTTCACGATGCGACCCTTGTAGAGCACATGCACAAACTGAGGCTTAATCATCTCGAGCAGGCGGTCGTAGTGGGTGATGACGATGCACGAGGTCTCAGGTGTCTGCAGCTTGTTCACGCCCTCGGCCACGATGCGCATGGCATCCACATCCAGACCAGAGTCGGTCTCATCAAGAATGCTCAGTTTAGGTTCCAGCATAGCCATCTGGAAAATCTCGTTACGCTTCTTCTCGCCACCACTAAAGCCTTCGTTCACAGAGCGGTTGGCCAACTTTGAGTCGAGTTCCACAATCTTGCGCTTTTCACGCTGAAGCTTCAGGAACTCAGCTGCGTTCATCGGCTCCAAACCCTGATACTTACGCTTCTCGTTGATGGCGGCCTTCATAAAGTTGGTCATCGACACACCAGGAATCTCAACGGGATACTGGAACGAGAGGAACAAGCCCTCGTGGGCACGATCCTCGGGTTTCATCTCCAACAGGTTCTTACCATTGAAGTAAGCCTCGCCCTCGGTCACCTCGTAAAGCGGGTTACCCACAAGGACAGCGCTCAAGGTAGATTTTCCAGAACCGTTAGGTCCCATGATGGCATGTGTCTCGCCGTCGTTAATCACGAGATCGATGCCCTTTAATATCTCTTTATCGCCAATCTTGGCATGTAAGTTCTTTACCTCTAACATTATTCTTTATTCTTATATCTAAATACTAAAGGAAGGCGTATCGGCATACGAACAATACGGCCAGCAGAATCGTAGCCCAGTTCATATTGTTACGCTCGTCCTTATCTTTGAGTTTGCCCGACAGCATGTGGATGAGTACGTATGAGATAACGCCCATCAGGATACCATCTGATATGCTATATGTAAGTGGCATCAGTACGATACATACAAAACAAGGGATGGCTGTCACATAGTCTGTAAAGTCAACCTTACGAATATCGTGCATCATCATCACACCTACCAATATCAACGCTGCAGCTGTGGCCTGTGCAGGGATAGCCAGGAACAGCGGTGCAAAGAGCAGTGCAATAGCAAAACAAATAGCGGTGGTAAGACTGGTAAATCCTGAACGACCACCTACGTTTACACCCGATGCACTCTCTACATAAGTGGTAACTGTAGATGTACCCAGCATAGCACCAACGGTGGTACCAATGGCATCGGCCATAAAGGCCTGGTTCAGGTTCTTCACATTACCATCATCATCCACCATACCGGCACGGTTTGATACACCAATCAGAGTTCCAATAGTATCGAACATATCGATAAACAGGAAGGTGAGTACTACTACCACCATATCTACGGTAAAGATGTTATGGAACTCAAACTGCCAGAAGATAGGACTAATTGATGGGGGTGTTGACATGATACCTGTATAATTGGTAACACCCAGAGGAATGCCTACAATGGTGGTTACCAGAATACCAATGAGCAATGAACCTGTAACCTTTCTAACCAGCAGGGCTGCAGTAAGGATAATGCCGAATATTGCCAGCAGCACTGCAGGGTCGTGCAGATCACCCAAGGTAATGAATGTAGCTTCGGATGCGCTTACAATACCAGCGCCCTTCAATCCTACGAAAGCGATAAACAATCCGATACCAGGACTGATGGCTCGACGCAGTATCAGTGGTATGGCATTAACAATATGTTTACGCAAACCCGTTATGGTTAGCAGGATGAATATCAATCCCTCTATCAACACAGCAGTAAGTGCAAACTGCCATGTATAACCCATAGTGAGCACCACGGTGAACGCAAAGAATGCATTCAGTCCCATACCAGGCGCCAAGGCAAAAGGCAACTTGGCATAGAGAGCCATTACCAATGTACCAACTATTGCTGAGATACATGTGGTTGTAAACACAGCACCAGCATCCATACCTGTTGCTGAAAGAATGCTTGGGTTAACGGCTAAGATGTAAGCCATTGTCAAAAAGGTGGTAATACCACCGATAACCTCCTTGCGCAAAGTCATTGTGGAGGGATCAAATCCAAATAGTTTCTGAAGCATATCGTTTGTTATTTATCCTACAGTTCCTTCTAATGATACTGATAATAGTTTCTGAGCCTCAACGGCAAACTCCATAGGCAACTTCTGCAACACCTCCTTGGCATAACCATTCACGATGAGTCCTACGGCCTGCTCAGTGGGGATGCCACGCTGATTGCAATAAAAGAGTTGGTCCTCCGATATCTTCGAGGTGGTAGCCTCGTGTTCAAAAATAGCCGTGTCATTATGCACATCCATATATGGGAAGGTGTGCGCGCCACAATCAGAACCCAGCAGCAACGAGTCGCAGCTGGAGTAGTTGCGTGCATTATCCGCTGTTGCCGCAGCACGAACCAATCCACGATACGAGTTCTGCGAATGTCCTGCCGAGATTCCTTTAGAGATAATTGTTGATTTCGTATCCTTACCCAGATGAATCATCTTCGTACCTGTGTCAGCCTCTTGGTAGTTGTTAGTCACTGCCACACTGTAGAACTCAGCTTGCGAGCGGTCGCCACGCAAAATACAAGAGGGATATTTCCATGTAATAGCACTACCCGTCTCTACCTGAGTCCACGACAACTTACTGTCTACGCCACGCAGGTCGCCACGCTTGGTTACCAGATTCAGCACGCCACCTTTACCGTTCTCATCGCCTGGATACCAGTTCTGAACGGTTGAGTATTTCACCTCAGCACGGTTCATCACGATAATCTCAACTATGGCAGCATGCAACTGGTTCTCGTCGCGCATGGGGGCTGTACATCCCTCCAAGTACGATACGTATGCATCGTCATCAGCGATAATCAGTGTACGCTCAAACTGACCAGTATTCCTTGCATTGATACGAAAATACGAGCTCAGCTCCATGGGGCAGCGAACACCCTTTGGGATGTACACAAACGAGCCATCGCTGAATACAGCCGAGTTGAGTGCTGCAAAGAAGTTATCCTTGTAAGGCACAACTGTACCCAGATACTGACGCACCAGGTCGCCATGCTCCTTGATGGCCTCGCCGATAGAACAGAAGATAACACCCTTTTCGCGCAACTTCTCTTTGAAAGTGGTCTTTACGCTCACCGAGTCCATGATGGCATCCACGGCAGTATTGCCGCTCAGTGCCAAACGCTCTTCCAAGGGGATACCCAGCTTATCGAAGGTCTTCTCTAGCTCAGGGTCAATTTTGCCGTCGCCTTCGGGCTTCTTGGCCAGCGGGTCAGCATAATAGCTAATGGCCTGATAGTCAATCTCTGGCACATGCACATGACCCCATTTGGGTTCCTGTTGCTCTTTCCAGTAGCGGAACGCTTTCAAGCGGAACTCGAGCATCCACTCGGGCTCCCCTTTCTTTGCTGATATCAAACGGACCACATCCTCATTGAGACCAACGGGGATGATTTCCGTATGTATGTCCGTGGTGAAGCCAAACTCGTATTTCTGCTCAGCTACTTCACGGACAAATTTATTTTTTTCTTCCATCACAAATCTTTTTCGCGTACAAAATTACAATAAAATAAGCGAAATCTTTGTCTTTTTTATCGTTTTATTTAAGATAAGCATCCAATAGCTGCAAAGCGTCCTTACAGAGGAAAGGCTTCACCTTGTCGTAAGGGACAACGAAAGCTGGCATGCCATCTGCATAGCAAGCAATCTCATACTGACCGTAGCAGAATAGGAGTCCCTCACGCGTAGGACACGGAAGAGTCGCAGGCAGAGGAATTTGATTTTTCGGCCCATCGTAGGGCAACTGCAAGCGCTCAAATAGTTGGTCAGTGGTCATCGGCTCTTCGCCAGCCTCAGCATAGTACTGTTTCAAGCCCTGAATAAGCAACGGCTGCATATCGGCCACACGGGTAGTATCCACAAACTGACGAATCATATGACCATCCGTTTTGCTGAACGTGAGATAACCATCTCCTCCTACTCCACCATGAGCACCTCCCATAAAGATATAGTCTTGCGAGAGGAATACCACATAGTCCAAAGTATCAGCGGTCTTTACCAACTTATATTCATACCCCCAATGAGGCATCTCACTCAATGCATTGGCTTTCTGTTCGGCAGTAAGTGTAGAATCCTCTTCCAGATAACTGCGACGCTCTCTCATCTCGTTAGTAGACAGTTTGTCTAAGAGACGCATAGTCTCTTTGAAGTAGTATGCCAGCTGTTCTGAAGCCTCGCTACTCTTTCCATGATAAAGCGGAAAAGAGCGTTCCGACTCATAAGAGCATACATAACTGAGATGCTCACCCACCAGAGACAGCAGATAGGCGCGGATAGTTCCAGCCGCTTCATTCTCTGCCTGAGGCAACTCAACATCGATGGTCAGGTATGCATACTTGGCAGAGTCAACACAACCAAAGTGTTCCAGAGCCAACGTATCGGCATTCAACGTGCTGTCGGCATCACCAGAAGCCGCCTCGCTACCCTTCTTCTGTGAACAAGCACATAACAGTACCTGCACAATAGCGAAAATAACAATCAGAACTGTTTTCTTCATACCACTATCTCAGATGCTAAAAGCGATTAAAATCCCGAACAGCCACAACCATTCGGGATTTTTGTATCGAGTTTCTATTCTTACAGTTTCTGTTCTACCTCAATCTCAGTGAAGGTCTCAATCATATCACCAACCTGAATATCATTGAAGTTAACCAGTGAGATACCACACTCCAAGCCTGTAGCCACCTCCTTGGCGTCGTCCTTATAACGCTTCAGAGCATCAACAGGAGCAGTGTGAACCACAATACCGTCTCGGATTACGCGGGCCTTATCCTTGTTGTGTACCTTACCCTCGGTCACCAGACCACCGGCCACGGTACCCACCTTAGAAATCTTGAATACCTGCTTCACCTCAATCATACCACAGACGATTTCCTTCTTCACCTTGTCAAGCATACCCTGCATGGTGCTCTTCACCTCGTCGATAGCATCATAAATAATTGAGTAGGTATTGATCTCCACGCCTTCGCGATCAGCCAAGCGGCGTGCCTCACTTGAAGGACGTACCTGGAAGCCCACGATAATTGCCTGAGAAGCAGAAGCCAGCATCACGTCGTTCTCAGAAATCTGACCTACAGCCTTTGAGATAACGTTAACCTGTACCTTCTCGGTAGAGAGCTTGATGAACGAGTCAGAAAGGGCCTCGATAGAACCGTCGGTATCACCCTTAACGATAATATTGAGCTCGTGGAACTCACCCAAGGCAATTCGGTGTGAGAGTTCGTCAAGACCCAACTTCGTGGTTGTACGCAACGACTGTTCGCGCTGCAGCTGTACGCGTTTGTTAGCGATATCACGAGCCTCCTGCTCGGTCTCCATCACATGGAAAGAGTCACCTGCAGTAGGAGCACCGTTCAAACCCAGGATGATAGCAGGCTCGGCAGGACCGGCCTTCTCAATGCGCTGGTTACGTTCGTTGAACATGGCCTTCACCTTACCCCAGGCTGTACCTGCGATAACGACATCACCCACCTTCAGCGTACCATTAGACACAAGCACGGTAGAAACGTAGCCACGACCCTTATCAAGCGAGCTCTCGATGATAGAACCAGTAGCCTTACGGTTAGGATTAGCCTTCAGGTCGAGCATCTCGGCCTCAAGCAACACCTTCTCCAGAAGTTCCTCCACGCCAACACCTTTCTTGGCCGAGATTTCCTGGCACTGATACTTACCACCCCACTCCTCTACGAGCAGGTTCATATTAGCCAGGTCCTCACGAATCTTATCAGGGTTAGCGCCTGGCTTATCAATCTTGTTGATAGCGAATACCATGGGCACGTTGGCAGCCTGAGCATGAGCGATAGCCTCCTTGGTGGTAGGCATCACAGAGTCATCGGCAGCCACGATGATGATGGCAATATCGGTTACCTGAGCACCACGGGCACGCATAGCTGTGAAAGCCTCGTGACCAGGAGTATCCAGGAAGGTAATCTGACGACCATCCTTCAACTTCACGTTGTAGGCACCAATGTGCTGGGTAATACCACCGGCCTCACCGGCAATCACATTCGTATTGCGGATATGGTCGAGCAACGAAGTCTTACCATGGTCTACGTGACCCATCACCGTCACAATAGGTGCGCGAGAAATCAGATCGTTCTCATCGTCCACCTCCTCGGTGATAGCTTCCTGCACCTCGGCAGAAACATATTCTGTGGTGAAACCAAACTCCTCGGCAACGAGGTTGATGGTCTCTGCATTCAGACGCTGGTTGATAGACACCATGATACCTACTGACATACAGGTACCGATGACCTTCACAACAGGCACATCCATCATGGTAGCCAACTCAGACACCGTCACAAACTCGGTAAGCTTCAGCACCTTGCTCTGTGCTGCCTCTGCAGCCATCTCCTCACTCATTCGCTCCTGAACAGCATCGCGCTTCTCCTTACGGTACTTGGCACCCTTCTTGTTCTGAGAAGTCTTTGAGGTAAGACGAGCCAGTGTCTCTTTTACCTGACGTGCAACATCCTCTTCGTTAGCCTCCAAGGGACGAGCAGGCTGGTGGTTCTTGTTCTTATTCTTCTTTCCACCCTGCTGCTGGTTATTATCCTGGAAGTTTTGGTTTCCACCCTTGTTCTTTTTCTTTCCGCCGCCCTGCTGGTTCTGCTGCTGCTTAGCAGCCTCCTCGATGTCAACTTTGCCACCACGGATGCGCTCACGTTTGCGCTTCTCGCCATTCTGGGCATTGTTAGCTCCGCCGTGCATCTGGGCAGCCTTCTCCTCGCGCTGCTTACGCTTCTCCTCCTTGGTCTTCTTTTTGGGACGTGTACTCTGGTTTAGCGTAGACAAGTCTATCTTACCCAACACGTTCACCTTCGGAGTCAGTTTCGATTCGCTTCTCAGAGTAAAGATCTCCTTGTCGTCAGAAGAAGCAGGCTCAGCATCCTTAGGTTCCTCAACAGCCTGAGCGGGCTGAACGGGTTCAGCCTCCTTTTCCACTTTAGGTTCGGGTTTGGGAGTCTCAATAACCTTCACCTCTTCTTTCTTAGGCTCTTTAGGAGCCTCTACCACTACGGGCTTTGGCTCGGGCTTTGGTTCCTCCTTCACCGGGCTCTCGGCAGCGGGCTCCGGCTTCACCTCCTGGGCAGGTTCCGACTTAGCAGCCTTCGGCTTGTTCAAGGCATCCAGGTCAATCTTACCCAGAGGCTTGAACTGCTGTCGTGGCTGATTCGCAACCGTCTTCTCCTCAGACTCTGCTCTGACAGATTTCTCAGGTTTCTTATCTTTCTTCTTATTGATGAAGAGCTTCTCGGCCTGCGTCTTCACGGCCTTGTCGCCACTGAAAGCCTGTACCAAAGCCTCATACTGTTCGTCAGAGATCTTGGTATTGGTTGTGACGTCGTCGCGAATCTCGCCTAAACTATTCTTTTTCTTTAGGAAATCAACTGCCGTTTGAAGTCCTATATTCAGTTCTGTTAAAACTTTATTTAATCTTACTCCCATTTAGTCAAATTGAAAAATTGATAGTTGAAAAATGATAATTACTCAAACTCCGCACGGAGCACATCCAGCAGATGGTCAACGGTCTCTTCCTCGAGGTCAGCCTTCTCAATAAGCAACTCACGGGGAGCGTTGAGTACCTCCTTAGCAGTATCATAGCCCAGAGCCTTGATAGCATCGATAACCCACTGATCAACCTCATCGGCGAACTCATCGAGATAGATATCCTCGTCAGTTTCGCCCTCGTTAACAACACGGAATACGTCAATCGTGTGCTCAGTAAGCATAGAAGCCAACTTAATGTTCATACCGCCCTTACCAATAGCCAG